>Ga0181987_10631_pt1 | contig 51983 bp, 37 predicted proteins | sample TergutCo191P1_FD_120224 | JGI IMG/M metagenome (GOLD analysis project Ga0181987, IMG submission 120224)
GCCCTTGCCCTCTTTGCGAATTTCCGTTATAATGCGCAAATCTTGAATCTCAAAACCTCGCGAAGCATCCAGCAACAGCACAACAACATCCGAGCGGCGAATGCTCTCCATTGTCCTCATATTGCTGAAAATTTCCACCTCGTCTTTTTGCTTTGAAACCTTTGCTTTTTTGCGAAGCCCCGCCGTATCCGTAACTTTAAAACAAACTCCGTTAAGCTTAAAATTGCAATCTATGGAATCCCTCGTTGTGCCCGGAATTTCAGACACCACAACCCGCTCCTCGCCTAGAATCTTGTTCAAAAGCGTGCTCTTGCCGGCGTTTGGCCTGCCCAAAATAGCAAAGGATATTTCGGCTTCTGCTGTTTTTGCGTTTTCTTTTTGCGGCAACAACACTATCACTTCATCCAAAAGACTCAGCACCGCATAGCCCGTCAGCGCGCTCACCGTTCTCGGAGTGCCCATGCCAAGCCGCAAAAAAGCCCAGCCCTCTGCCCTATCGTTAGCCTCTTCGCTCTTGTTCGCAACCAAAATCACAGGTTTTTCCGTTTTCAAAATCAACTTGGCAAACTGCTCGTCCAAAGTGGTAACTCCAACGCGCACGTCCACCATAAACAAAATCAAATCCGCATCGCTCACTGCCGCAAAAATCTGCTCTCTAACGGAATGCGCCAAAACATCAATTTGCTCATCCGTCATAAACCCGCCTGTATCCACAAGCGTGAATTTTGTTCCTTGCCACTGCGCTTCCTGGTAGTGGCGGTCTCTGGTAACGCCTTCTCTATCGCTTACAACGGCGGCTCTGCGCCCTAAAATGCGATTAAATAAGCTGGACTTGCCCACATTGGGCCTGCCAACTATGCACACAATCGGTAAATCTGCCATTACTCTCCGTTAACCCAAACATTCTTTTTGTCAAAAAATAGAAATTTCTATATTCCTTCCATACGTTGTACGCGTGGGGATATATTATGGGAACTTTCGGGGGCTTTAGAGGCTGGGCGGCGGTGTTGCTTCTCGCTGCCTGTGCATGGGCGCAAATTTTCGTTTCAAATATGGGGCAGCTCAGTGTGGAAATAGCAGCGTTTAATGCCGAAAGCGCAAACAAGACCATCAATATCAGCGATAATTTTGATATAACCTCGCATTTGGAAATAAACAACCAAAGCGGCTACACACTCACAATGCAAAGCTTAACCTCCGAACCTCGCAAGCTAACCCGTGCCGTAAAAGGGCAATTGATTACCGTAAAAAAAGGATCGCTCACTTTGCAAAATATCACAATTGACGGCAACAATGCTAAAACCGAATATTCAGCCAATGCCGAAGGCTCGCTCATTTTTATTGACGCAGGCACTTTAAACATGAACACAGGCACAACATTGCAAAACAACACTGTATATAGCACTGCAGGCGGCTTTGGCGGCAACGGCGGCGCAGTGTATGTTTACGGCTATGGCACGTTCAATATGTCCGGAGGCACAATCAAAGGAAATACTGCGAATGGCTCCGGCGGCGGCGTGTATATGTATGCGCTCAGAGCCACGTTTAATATGTGGGGCGGCTTAATCACAGAAAACCGCTGCGGCACAACAGCTACAAGCTACAGCGGCGGCGTGCATTTCGCAAACTCACCCTTTGCCACAGACACGGATCCGAACAAAACCGCAAGCGTGTTCAGGCTTGGAGGAACAGCGGTAATCAAAGAAAATTACAAAGCTAACGGCACTTCAAGCAACGTTTACATGGCAGGAAGCAGGTATATAACAATCAACGATGGGGTTATTCCCCCTCCCCAAGATGAAATGGAAATTTGGGTAACAAAAGTAGCGGAAAAAGGCGTTTTTATTAATAAAGGCGCAATAGGACCAAGCGCTATAGATCCATACGGCGATGCCAAATATTTTAGAGCAGATGGAGGAACCTATGTAGCTTATGAGCCTCCAGGCAGATTGATAATGGTTGACGATGAGCATGATATGGAACTCGATCTATATAGCGTAAAATTCAAAGATACAACCGGCTACACTGCAACGCACCAGCAAGATATTAATGTGACAAACACCGGAAATCTACCTGTAGGCAAACTTACATTTAACATTTCCGGAGAGCATGCAAGCAGTTTTGAAATTGACTCAGCAGGTCTAATAAACCTAGGCATTGGCGTTGCAGATTTCAAGACTTTTAAAGTAAAAGCAAAATCCGGACTTGAAGCCGGAGTGCACAAGGCGTTTATTTTGGTATCGGTCACTGCAAACGTTGATGGTACCGGGGCAAGCATAATGCGGCGGCTTGAAGTGGAATTCACTGTGAGCGAGCAATTCAAATTTGAAATAACAACAACGGCAGCAGGCGAAACTTTCGCTGTTCCTCTAAGCTCCATGCTGGGTGGCAATTTTAACTGGGGCAAACCATATAATTGGAATATCAACTGGGGCGATGGAAATTCCGAAGCGAAAAACAACACAACAGACGGCGCACCGCAAAATGGCTCAGCTAGCCCCGGCATTGCTCATACGTATGCTGCGGCAGGAACATACACAATAACAATTACTTCCGCTGGCTCTCCGGATGCATGGCTTGGAGCGTTTGGCTTCCACCAAAATAACTCCGGGGCAAACGACCCTGGCAACAAGGCAAAGATAACAAAATTAATCAGCCCATTCACTCCGCTTATGACTCGCACTCAAGCGCAGATTGACGGAATTTCTCCGCTGCCTTCTTACGAATGGGCAAATATGTTTTACGGTTGCGAATACATGGTTATAGGCAATGATTTCAGTTTCCCAAGCTTGAGCGAAAATGATGTCAACAGGGAAGGCGTGCTGTACGCCACTTTTGCGGGCATTTCCAAAGTGGAAAATAAAGCCCCCGATGAAATTCTTTCTTACCAAATATTATATCAGCAGTTAATGGAGGCTAAATTTACCTTTGCCGGCAGCGATTTTAAGTACAGATCGTTACTTTCTGCGCTGTGGGGCGGCGATATTGTTCGAGATATGGAACAATTAGCTGTTAAAATACAGGAATTCGCAAGTTTTCCGCATGATGTTACTGCAAGCATAGGCACGGACTTTGCAATCAGTGCTATTTTCCCTTTTCAAATTGCTAAAAACGGCGGAACTTTTATTATAAACAGCGATGGCCTCAAAAGAACGCTCAAACTTGGCTCAGTTATAACCGTAAAAAACAATGCAAATTTGGTTTTGGAAAATATTGTTGTTATTGAGAATTCTTTTAGCATAAGCCCCACCACGCTTGTAGATGTTGAACTTGGCAGCACTCTCACGCTGAACGACAAAGCAACCCTGTTCGGAAGGGGCAATAACGAAAGTGATATTGTTAATGGCCCGTATGCTTACAATGGAGACGGCATTATTATAGCTTGGAATGGGAACAACGGAGATACCTACGAGGCATACAAGAGCAAAGATTTATTTTATACATTCGGCGCAACGGTTTATTGGGAAAAATGGCCTGTTAGCGAAAACTCTTGTGATGTTTATTATAATTTCAACAACAATGAAGGGCACATTGGGCTTAGCATGAATTGCTCGGAAGACCGTACTTTGTATTTCAATCAAAGCGATGGCAAATTTTACGCAAGCGATGAATACTATGATATTGGCATACCTCCTTACTTTGGCATTTTTGTTCCGAAAAATGTAATTTCTGTGCCGGGAGCCGTATGGGACGAAGCGACAAATACATTGACGCTCAATGATGTGAAATGGACTACAACTGCTCCATACGCCCTTTATTTTGCCCAGCCAACTCCAGTAACGCTGGAACTTAAAGGCAGCAATTCTTTTGTGTCAACTCTCTCGATTCCTGTAGAAGATAACAGCGCAGGCATTGTTTTGAGGAGTGGTTTAACAATAACAGGCGATGGAAATTTGGAGGCGGTTGGCGGAGAAGCTAAAACAAAAAGTTATGGCATAACATCCGAAGCGGGAATAACCATGAACAGCGGTACATTCATAGCCAAGGGCGAAACAGAAGCTCTTTCCGTTGCAAAAGGCGTAGTTTTCCGTGTGCCGGTTGGTGTTTACGAATGGTGGAACGCAGGCAACGCAAGCGACTTGGTTGGCAATCAAACTCTGTTCAACTACAACAACGACAAATGGATAAAGCTTTATGTCCCGGAACCTTCGTACGCGCTCACAGCATCTGCCTCCGACAATGCACCGATAGTCAACACCACAACAACAATCACGCTTACGGTTAACGACATTACAACCGGCAGTGCTTACAATCTTAACGGCCCGCATACAGTTAATGTAACCGGAGACACAAGCCTCTCTTTTAATGTGGCATTTGCCGCAGGCACCGGAACGTTTGGCTTGACTCTTACCGGCGAGAAAACTTATATTCTCTGGTTCAGCATGGACGTTCCGGAAGATCTTGTAGCTGGCCCGGTTATTATCACTCCTGTGCAAGCTCCGGTTTTTGACATATCTCTTGCTAAGATGCCAAGCGATTTCCCTAATGCGATTCTTGGCTATGCCGAACAAGCTCCTGTGACCATCACAGTAAAAAATGACGGCAACCAGCCAACGGGAACTTTAACTATTGCGTCTGATAATAGCAACTTTGTGTTATCTCAATCTTCAATTAACAGTATTGCCATAGGCGGAACAGCTATGTTCCAAGTTCAACCCATAATAGGCTTGAGTACCAGAACTTACAACGCAGCTATAACAGTTAGCGGCGGCCCCGGCATTGTGCCAAAATCAATTTCTGTGAGCTTCACTGTTGACAAATACAGCATATCGCTTAACCCGTCTTCATATAACTTCCCAACAGAAAATTACGGCTACTCTCCACAAGATTTAGTTGTCACCGTAACAAATGATGGTACTAAACCAACTGGAGACCTGGACATCACACTTAGCAATAGTAATTTTGTGCTATCTCAAGCCTCAATTAACAGCTTTGCCGCAGGCGGCAGCGAAACTTTCACTATCACGCCAAAGCCCGGCTTGGCTGTAAGTACCTACAATGCAACAGTAACAGTTAGTGGCGCAAACGGCATCGCAGAAACTTTAGATGTGAGCTTTACCGTGAACAAAGCCGCAGGCGCATTGGTTGCAAGTCCGGTGGAAGACAGCCATACGGCAAGCAGCATATTCATAGAAGCAATTCTGGCTCCGGGCAATGGGCAAGAAGTTCAATATGCGATTAGCACGGATACAAACGGAGTGCTTGCCTGGGTCTCTTTCAATGCCCTCCTTAATATATTGCAGTTTTCCAGCTTAGGCGAAAACACAACCTACTACATTTTTGCGCGCGCAAAAGAAAACGCTAATTATAACGCAGGCCCTGAATCAGGATATTTGCAAGTTACAACAGATACATTGCCAATTATTGCAATAAGTTCATCAAGCGAAATAAGCTCGTCAAGTGAGGCAAGTTCGAGTTCATCAAGCGAAGCAAGTTCAAGCTCATCAAGCGAGGCGAGTTCGAGTTCGTCAAGCGAAGCAAGTTCAAGCTCATTAAGCGATGCAAGTTCAAGTTCATCAAGCGATGCAAGTTCAAGTTCATCAAGCGATGCAAGTTCAAGTTCATCAAGCGATGCAAGTTCAAGCTCGTCAAGCAGTAGTAGCGAAGACAGCCCGAGCAGCAGTTCCGCCGTTCCGATTGCAATAGCAGTTGACGGCGAAAAAACTACAATGCAATACACATCCCAGTGCGGCAAAAACACCGCAAGCATATCAGTAAACGCAGACCACAGCGCTATTGTAACGATAAACGGCAAAACGCAAAATCCCTGCGAAGTTTCGCTTAGCTATGGCGAAAATACAATTCCCATAAAAATAAAGTCCGGCAGCGATTCAATCCAATACACGCTTGTAATAAACAAACCCATGCCATTTGACAGCATAGTAAAAATTCGCTGGGGCAACACGATGACTGTAATCAACAACCCAGACAACAACGGCGGCTTAAACGGATTATCAAACTTTATATGGTACCGAAACGAAACGCCCATAGGCAGCGAACAATCATATTATTCAGGCGGCAAAACATTTATTTCCGGCGAATACTACGTGGAAATGACAACAGCGGAGAACACCAAGCTTTACAGTTGCAAAGAAAAAATTCCCAGAGCTGTCGCAAAAACTTCAGCCGTAGACTGGAGCAATGTTGAAACTGCGGATGTTTACAGCTTATCCGGCAAACATCTCTCTAAATTAAACGTGCGAGGAAGCCCGCCTCCGGAAATAAGAGCCATTAAAAATGCCTACGTTCTTGTTCTCAAAAACAAAAACGGAACCAAGCAAACTATCAAAGTAACGGAGGCTCTAAAATGAAAAACATTCTGAAAATCCTGATAATTCAGGCAATTCTTGTACAGGCAACGTTTGCCCTTGAATATTCCATTTATGGCGGCGGAGGCTTGCACACATTGATTTACGATGTGAAAAACGGCGAAAGAAACAACGGAGCCGGTGGTTTTTTCGGATTTGGCTATACGCATTTCTTCACTCCGAACTGGAGTTTGGGAAGCGGCGTGGAAATAGCATTCTACAATGCGCAGACCATGCTTAAAACCACAAACTTGGAATACAATGCCATAGATTTTGAAAACAATCCGTTTATATTTCGCAGCCGGATAAACGATTACAAAGAAGATAATAGCGTTATGCTCTTGCAAATTCCTATTATGTTTCAGTATGTGAGCAACGAAACCTATAACAAGGCTTTTTATTACGCTTTGGGAATAAAAATAGGCATTCCGCAAACAGGGAAAAACGAGACTTCATATACTTCCATAACAAACAGCGGCTTTTATTCCTATGAAAATTACGAATACACAGACCAGGAATTTATGGGGTTCGGAACTTTTGGCGAGAAAAAAGTAAAAAAGGATTTAACGTTGCAAACTGTATTTCTTTTATCCGCAGAAACCGGCGTAAGATGGAAGCTAAGCGATGGCTTGCGTCTTTATACGGGCATTTATTTTGACTACGGGCAAAACAGCGCTGTAAAAAAACAAGGCTCGGATAAACTTGTGGAATACGCAAAACAAGAAGATGGCAAAGCGTTCGCTCTTAACAGCCCGGTTAAAGAGGCTGTGCCGCTTGCCTTGGGTTTTAAACTAAAACTCTCATTCGATACCGAAGCCGTTGCAAGAGCAGAGGCACGTCGCAGAGCCGAAGAAGAAGAGGCACGCCGCTATGCCAAAGCAGCAGAAACAGAAGCTCTTCGCAAAGCCGCTGAAGAAGAGGCCGCTCGCATGGCATCAATAGAAACAGGCAAAGCGGAAATATTGCAAGCAAAGATAGATTCCATTCAGAACCAAGTGCTAAACGATTTCCGCATAACTCAAACAAAGCCAAACGAAAAGCAAATACCTGCGCTTGACGCAATAATAGCATTGCTGAAAGACCATCCTGAACTGCGTTTTTACCTGAACGGCCACACCTGTGACAAAGGCGACAAGGAAGTAAACAGAAGAGTTGGGTATGAAAGAGCCAAAGCGATTAAGGACTATGTTATTGAAAAAGGCATAGACGAAAAGCGCGTGCTTGGAATAGGTTCCAAACTCTATTACGAGCCTTTGGTTCCAAACACAAGCGAAGAGAATCGCAGAATGAACAGAAGGGTTGAATTTGTAATTGAAAAGTGGCTGCCCGTTGAGGATAATGATAACGCAGAGGATTAGAACTCAAATTCAGCAATTTTTACTTTGCTGTCTTTTTTTGTTCTAGGCACTTGCAGAGACACTACTTGGCGCTTTTCGGTTTTGTCGGAGAATTTTGTGAAAATTTCCGCCATTACTGTTGATGGGCCATCATTTGCGAATTCACTGGCATTGTAGTAATTCGCATACACCTTGTATTTTCCCTTTATCGCTTTTTTCAGCATGAATTGCTCCGGACCATAGCCGTTTGCATTGTCTGCGCTTATGCGCCCGCCGATGTTCGTGCGCTTGTTTTTGAAAGAACATTCTTCGTTGTTCGGGTCTTTCACAGACAGGTTAATATCAGTGTTGTTCGTGTTCCAGTTTATAACAATGCGAATATCAACAGGAACTTCCAGCAACAGACGTTTGTCAATTTTTGAAGTGTTCAAATTTTTGTTCTTGGCAATCAAGTTATTTATCTCCATAGCTACAACTTCCTCTATTCCGCTGCTGCGGCTGATGATATTTCGTGAATATGGCTTTGTAAGGAGCCCGTAAAGCGAATCCAGCGCAGCCTGCTCCTCTCCATTGTCGGCAAGGGCCAAGGCGTAGTCACGGTAGCTTTGAATCTCCATTGGCCGCCACTCTATCACCTTTTGGCAAACAAATTTTTGCAGAGCATGCTCGCCATATTCCTTGAACTTGTAGCCGAGCAATCGATAATGCGAAGCGTTTTCAAGTTCCAATTCGGCAATGGAGGTGAGTATTCTAAGCGCAGTTTCCCTGTCGCCAAGTTTGTAAAACCAATTTGACATATCAAAATAAAAAACCGGCGAAGACGCATAATCATTTCTCAATTTCAAATATGTTTGATAATCATCATTGGTTTTTCCTGTAAGCTTGCTCAAATAAACTTTAGAAGAATCCATCTCCGGGGCTTTTTCTCTTTCATCCGGCATAGGATATTTGGCTTTCTCCAGCGTAAACTCTATATTCTGCCATTCTTTTATATTTTCAATCGCTCCTATTGCATTGCCAAGCATAATGAGATCAGAGGTGACTGAATCATCGGTAAAGTTAAATGGAATTGTAGGCGTTGTGTTGCCGCTCTTTATGGCTTTCCATTTCCAAGTTGCTACCATGTTCTTAATAGCTTCATCAAATTCTTTGTAGCCTGTTGTGCTGCTCACAATGCTAATGCTGATAACATCGCCGCTTGCGGCAATTGTCCATTTAAGCGTAACCTTGCCGCTAAAGGGCCTTGACTTTAAATGCTTGTTGTATACGTGCCTAAGCCCCGGCTGGCGAGCATTCACAACTGCCATAATCTCCGCTTTGGAACGGGAACCGTCACCGCTGCCCATATCGATGTCCCTTGCGCCGGGAGCCTTAAGAGTACCCCTAGAGCCAATGCTGCCAGAACCGCTCGCTGGTTCTGCTGAAGCTCTGCGGCCACCGAGTTCTTCTGCTTTGCGGTCGCCGAGTATATTCTTGGCAAATGCATTGTCTTTCATAAGACTATAAGCACTGAAGTTCTGCGTTGAAGTTTTTGCGGTCAATTGTTTTAGCACGGTTTTGTTGCTTTTGTTTTGGCTTGGCACTCTGCGCTGATATTCGGCTTGCAGGTCAGGTTCTGTGGCTGGTGGCTCAATGTTATAGCGAACGTAATCGAAAATAGCTTCAAGCACAATTAGCGAAATATTCCGTGTTACAATGCCAAAATGCTTTCCAAGTTCCGCAAGTTCGTCGTAATTTTTTTCATAGTCCAAATCGAGTTCCGCAATTTTTTTCTGCGCCCAAATTTTATGTACATTTGCCTCGTTGCCGGAATTTTTAGAATCCAATTTTATTTTTATCCGTTTTTCAACATTATTGCCAAAGCCAAAAAGCAAAGTCATTTCCGTATCATTTGTATCTGAAATGCCAGCCACGGAAAAATTGCCGTAAACAGGCGATGCAATGCTCGGGTATACTTCGCGCACCTCGCTTCCGTGCTCTGTACCCAAAAATTGCAAAGTTTCGTTCATCAAAAGGTCTTTCAGTTTATCAAAAGACATTGCGTTGAAATTTATAAATTCGCCTTTTGTTTTGTCTGCAATCAGTTTCATCGCACTGTAATCAGCTTTTGGAGAGGAAACAAAACAATGCACAGGACGGTTCGCTTTTGACAGGAAACTGCCATCGCCAAGCGTTGAAATTCCGTCGGAGAAAAATAAAATTTCATTGCCTGCTACATCGTCCAAGTTTATTTGCGAAAAATCCGTGCCGCCATCATAAACCGCTGTTTCCAAAAACTTTTTCAATTCGCTGTAGCTGCCGCTCGCAACTTTTTTAAATCTGTTGTTCAAAAAATAAAGATGCATATTGACGTTTTTCTGCTCTGCGAAAACAGCACTTAGCATTTCAATTTCTTTTTGCAAATTTCGTTGCGAAGCGCTTAGCGAAACATCCCAGATAATTGCCAAGCTGCTATCCCACTGTTTTTTGCGACTCTCCATTTTAGGCGCGACCGATGCAAGAAAATAGTGGCTTCCTTGCGCCGGCTGCATTATAACCTGCGGAATATCTGCAGACGCAGGCAATGCGAAAACCAATGCGCTGGAATGCTGGTAATTTTTCACAACAGGCTCTTCGCCATGTTTAAAAATAGTGGCTTTTGCAGAGAACTTTTCTAGCGAATCCGGATAATTTATAGGCAAACGGTAATAAAGCGAATCATTTTCTAGCGTAAGCTCCTCTTCGTAGCCTATTGAAATTGTGCGTGCGCCATTCGCAGGAATCGGATAAATGCGAGTGCGGAAATTGTTGCCTTCCACCCTTTCAAGCAAACCGGGATCCACCTTTCGTTGCTCTATTTCCTCAAAAACCTGCGTAGCCCTTGCTTTTTCCACCGGCACAGCGTCACGCATGCGGCCGTTAATATCCAGCGCATAATGAGTTACAGTCCTTCCTTCCGGCAATGGGAAGGTCAGTTCGCCCTCTAGAATGCCGCTTGTTCTGTTCTTGAAAACCATTGTGTAGCGTGTGGAAGCTATGTTTCCTATTACCTCAACTTGAATGTCAAGCGATTGCAAATAGACATTTGAATTTTCCTTTCCGTCCATTTTCAAAACAGGCATATTTCCAAAAACTTCCTGCGGCTTTAGCTCTTTCTTAGGCTCTTGTGTTTCGCCATCTTCTGTTGTTAATATTAAAAAACATAACACCGCAAGCAAAAGCGCCGATGCTGCGACTATCAGAGGCAAATTTTTGGATTTCATAACTATAAATATAGTAAACGCTGAATCAATAGCAAACCCTGTTTCTTCCGCTTTTCTTTGCTTCGTAGAGCAACTTGTCTGCGGTGTCGTAAAGCATTTGGAAAGTGTACTCTTCATTAGGAATAACATTTGCTATGCCAATGCTGATGGTAACGGAAATATGGTTGTTTGTGCCTCTGATTTTAGTTTTGGTTCTCTCTGTTTCCTCTCGAATGCTTTCTGCTATTTTAATGGTGTCTTCCTTGTTAGTACCAACAAGCAGAACCCCGAACTCTTCGCCGCCAAGCCTGGTCACAAAATCGTCTTCGCGCCGGGCGTATTTTATCAGAACACTGGCAATGCTTTTTAGAACGCTGTCTCCCATGCTGTGCCCATAAGTATCGTTGCACTGCTTGAAAAAGTCTATATCCAGCATCATTAATGAAATTGGCTTCTGCGCTGCCTTCATTTTTTCAAATAATATTTTTACATTGTCTTCAAAATAACGTCTATTGTAAAGTTTTGTCAGCGGGTCCGTTAGGCTGTCCACTTCTATTTTCCGCTTTTTTCTTTGCTCCCTGCCCATGAGCAAAATTACGAAAACAGAGACAAATATTATTATCGTTGTGAAAATGGAAATTGGTATTATGAGTTTTTTGTTGAAAAAGAAATTGTTCGCCGCATAAAAGGACTGGAGCGGTATTTTTGTGATTAAAACAAAATTCCGTTCAAAAATAGGGGTGAAGAATATGTAATACCCGCTGTCTATGGCAAATGAACTGGAATAAGAAAAGATGCTTTTCTTGTATTTGCCAAGACCAATTTCGTCAATGTCTAAAATTTGGTTGATTTTCATATTGTCGTGCTCGGTTGAAGTTATCAGATTTTGGGAATAATCTGATATATATATTTGGTGCTGCGGAGATTTTCGAAGCTTTTGAAGCTCTCTTGACAACCTGCTTGAATAAATGGAATGAGCCACAACTCCTATTTCCTGCCCTTTGTTATTGTAAGTGTTGATTGAAAAGTCCATTAATATTTTGTTGCTTGAAGAGTCATGGTAAGGCAGGGTGAAGGCTATTTTTCCGTTGGCTTTTTTTGCGCTCAAAAACCAAGAGCTTGCGTTATTGTCATTGTTTGAGCTGATATGGATTTTTTCAATATCGGAATTTAACTTGATTTTTTCATGGATATAAGCGTTCCGCAATTCTTCCGTGCCGCCGGTTTCTATTAAATGCCGTGATACCAGCCTGGATTCCATTAGAGAGTATTCTATTTTTTTCAAGTGGAGCGAAATTTCGCTTAAGATGTTTGCGTTTTCCAAATATACGTTTTCTTTAGCCTGTTCCGATAAAAACGTTCTGAAGTTAAAAACTAAAAATGCAGTGAATAATAAAATGGATATTAAAATGACAACCATTGATAGGAAAACCATCAAACTTTTATTTGTCTCTTTTCTTCTTTTTGGGGTTTCAGCAATCATTGGAATAAAATAGTAAATTTTACTATATTTCCCCTATGCCAATTACTAAAAGCGATTTGATTAATGAAACAGCCATATCCTGCGGATTGACCAGAGATGATGCTAAAGTTTCAATAGAGCAATTTTTTGATGTTGTAAAAGATATAATCAAGGAAGGCAATTCTTTGGAAATAAGAGGCTTTGGCACATTTTCCCCAAAGACCTGCAACCCGAGGCTCGGACGTAATTTGAAAACAGGAGAGCTTATACCTTTAGCTGCAAGCAAAAGCATGAACTTCAAATTTTCATCTGAGCTCAAAGCCAGGATAACAGGCTCTAAAGCTGCCAGCAAACTTCTTCAAGTCCGCGAGCTTGAAGGAATTGGTTCGCTCTAGAGAAATGTCCGCAACCGATAAAGCCTCTATGAGCAGATAGCGGAGATGGATGAGGAGCTTCCAGTATAAGGTGGTTTTTATTTTCTGCGATTAAAATTTTCTTCTTGCGGGCGAAGCTCCCCCAAAGCATAAACACCAGATTCTCTTTGTGCTGCGAAAGCCTTTCAATTACACTGTCCGTGAACTTTTCCCAGCCTATGTAAAAATGCGACGCAGGCGAGTTTGCCCTTACCGAGAGCGAAGAATTCAACAGCAGCACGCCCTGTTTTGCCCAAGGCTCAAGATTGCCGTGAGCAACGGGTTTAATTTTCAAATCTCTTTCCAGTTCCTTGTAAATATTCAGCAAGCTTGGAGGAATTTCAATTCCAAAGGGAACGGAAAAAGAAAGCCCGTGGGCTTGCCCAGCCCCATGGTAAGGGTCTTGTCCAAGAATCACAATTTTTGTTTGAGGCACAGGGCACAGGTCCATGGCGTTGAAAAACAGGCTTGCAGGCGGATAAACCCTGTACTGGTTTCTTTCTTGGATTATCTTGTTTTTGATTTCGGCAAACCAGGGAGTTTCAAAAAGATCTGCAAGCAGATTTAGCCATGAACTCTCTATTTTAACCATTGTTAAGCTCAATACGTTCTTCTGCGAGCAGGACTGGAATGTTGTCTCTAATCGGGTATGCGTATTTTCCGTCTGCGGTTACTAGGGTGCCGTTTTCTTCGTGCAGAGCTTGCTTGGTCACCGGGCAGCATAGGATTTTGAGTAAGTCTTCGGATATCATAAAGTGTAATTTAGAAATATCCTGCGGTCTTGAACATCTCAAAATCCTTGTCTATGCCGGTGCCGATTGTAGTGAGCAAGTCGCCTACAATTGCGCCGTTCACGCCGGCACGCAAAGCACGCACCTGCAAAGATTCGCTCATATTTATCCTTCCGCCAGCAAAGCGAATAACAGCATTCGGCAGCACAAAGCGGAAAGTCGCAATCGTGGTTAAAATTTCTTCGTCGCTGAGAGGCTTCGCATTTTCCAAAGCAGAACCTTTGATTGGATTTAAAATATTCACAGGCACTGATTTAACCTTGAGGTCTCGCAGTTCTAAGGCCAGTTCAATGCGCTGTTCCATAGTTTCGCCCATACCTATTATTCCGCCGGAACAAAGTTCCATGCCGCATTCTTTTGCTCTTAGCAAGGTTTGTTTTTTGTCTTCTATTGTATGCGTGGTGCAGAGTGTTTTGAAAAAAGAAGGAGAGGTTTCCAAGTTGCATTGGTAGCGGCTAACTCCGGCTTCTTTTAGCATTTGCATTTCTTCTTTGCCTATTAAGCCCATAGACGCACAGAGTTTCAAATTTGTTCTTTCGCTAATAATCTTATACATTTCGCAAAACTTTTCCATCTCTTTTTTGTTCACTTTGCGGCCGCTTGTTACGAGCGAAAATCTTTTTACGCCTTTAGCTGCGTTTTGCATTGCGCAGGTTAAAACTTCGTCTTGGCTTTTCATGGGATAGGTTTCTATTCCGGTTTTATGCCTTGCGCTTTGGGCGCACCATTTGCAATCTTCGCTGCACAGCCCTGAGCGTGCGTTTATTATGGAGCAAGTATCCAGTTCGTTTCCGCAATATTTTTCTCGAATTTCGTTAGCCGCAGAGCAAAGCCAATCCTTGTCCGGATTTTTCGCCAGTTCAACAGCTTCCGCATAAGATATTGGGTTGTCAGTCATAGTTACCTCAGCGAAGAATTTACAATTATTTTCTAATTTATTCTCCATGAAATCTAAAAATAAAATGTGGAGCGGCCGTTTTGAGAGCGCTATGGCAAAAAGCATGATTGATTTGAGCTTTAGCCTGGACATAGACAAAGAGCTTTTGGAAGAGGATATTCAAGGCTCGCTTGCGCATGGCAAAGGCTTGGTTGAAGCCGGCGTTATTTCCAAAAAAGAATACGCAAAAATTGCCGCAGGGTTGCAGAGCATTTTGGCAGCCGCAAACAAAGGGAAAAATCTTTGGAACAAGGGTGACGAAGACATTCATATGGCCGTTGAACGGGTTTTAACCGAAAAAATAGGAAGCCTGGGGAAAAAAATACATACCGGGCGCAGCAGAAACGACCAAGTCGCAACGGATTTCAAGCTTTATATGCGGCACAAGGCGATTGATGTTTTGGGCCGGATTTTAGAGCTTCAAAAAATAGTTTATGAGCTTGCGAAAAAGCACAAAGGCCGCCTTATGCCGGGCTACACTCACTTGCAGCAGGCACAGCCAATACAATTTAGCCACTACTGGATGAGCTTGTTTTTTGCTTTGGAAAGAGACAAGAAAAGATTGTCAAATTTTTTGGCCTTGCACAACGAGTGCCCTCTTGGAAGCGGCGCAATGGCAGGCTCGGCGTTTAGCTACAACCGCAAAACGGTGGCAAAAGAACTTGGCTTTGGCGGCATAAGCGCAAACAGCATAGACGCTGTGAGCCACCGCGACATGGCTTTGGAATTTTTGAGCGACCTTTCTATAATAGGTTCCGCGCTTAGCCGCTATGCGGAAGACATGGTTATATGGAGCACAAGCGAATTCGGCTTTTTAACCCTGCACGATAAATTTTCCAGCGGAAGCTCGATGATGCCGCAGAAAAAAAACCCGGACAGCATGGAATTAATCAGAGGCAAAGCCGGGCGTTTAATCGGAAATTTTACGGCGATGTTTACACTTGTGAAGGGGGCTCCGCTTACATACAGCCGTGATTTGCAAGAGGACAAGCTTCCTGTTTTTGACAGCGTTAAGACAATTTTGGCATGCTTGCAGGTTTTTGGAGAAGCGTTGGAGAGTGCGGCATGGAATTTTGAAAACATGGAGAAAAAAATGCTTCCTGCGCTTTTGGCCACAGACCTTGCGGACTTGCTGGTTGAAAGCGGCACTCCGTTCAGAGATGCGCATCACATTGTTGGGAATCTGGTTGGCATTGCGGCAAAACGAGGCGTTAATTTCACGGAACTGCCGGAGTTGCCCCAACTGCGGAAAAAATTAACTTTTGCGTATTCTGTTTCTCGCCGTGACATTGAGGGGGGAACAGGAAAAAAGTCTTTGGATGCGCAATTGAAAAAAGCCGAGAAGTTGCTATTAATGTAGAAAAATTCTTCAAGTGGCGAATTTCGCTCAAAAATGGCGGTACTTTGGCGAAAACATTGAACCTTGCTAAAAAAATTTCTATATTTTAGCCCTCTTTGTGAGGTTTGCTTTGCATAATGCTATAATTAGACGCGCTGCCGACAATGCCAGAATTTTGTCTGCGGCTATGGTACAGAAAGCTAAATCCGGGCATCCGGGTGGAGCTATGGACTCTACGGAGTTCTTTAACGTATTATTTGGTGAATTCCTAAAATTCAACCCAAAAGACCCATATTGGCGGCCAAGAGACAGATTCTACATGGATCCGGGGCATATGTCCGCAGCGTTCTATTCTGCGCTTTGCTTCACAAAAAGACTAACTACGGAAGATCTAAAGAATTTCAGGCAGTTGAACAGCCACACACCGGGGCATCCCGACTTGGACGTGCTTAGAGGCGTGGAAAACACCTCAGGGCCTCTAGGGTTGGGACATGCCATAGCCCTAGGCTCTGCCATAGCGGAGAGAATTCTGGTAAACCGCTTCGGAAAATTGTTTGAGCATAAAACGGTCAGCCTTTTGTCAGACGGCACGGTTCAAGAAGAAATAGCCTACGGCGTTGGGCGCATGGCTGGGCATTTGCGGCTTTCAAACCTGATATTTTACTTTGATTCAAACAAAATCCAACTCTCAAGCCCAACAGAAGAGGTTATGAGCCATAACGTCGCAGCCCAATACGAAGCATGGGGCTGGAGGGTTTACAGCATTGACGGCCACAATCCGGATGAAATCAGAAAAGCATTCGCCGCCGCTTATTTGGAAACGGAAAAACCGGTTATAATAATAGGCAACACAATTATGGGAAAAGGCATTAGAGATGCCCAAAACAACGCTTTTGAAAGCAAGGTTTCCACCCACGGGCAGCCAATAGACGCAGCCGGAGCTTCTGCCACGCAAACCATAGCAAGCCTTGGCGGAGATCCTGAAAATCCCTTTGTTGTTTGGCCCGACGTTGAAGAGGCCTTTAACCTGCGCTTGGAGGAGCTGCAAAAAGAGGCCGATTCATGGCAGAGCAGATTTGAAATATGGAAGCAAACCTATCCGGCTTTAGCGCAAGAATTGGAGAATTGGCAAAAGAACAAGGCTCCGGTTCTGGATCTCTCGGTTATCCCGCAAAAACAGGGTGTTGCCACAAGGGTAAATTCCGGCGCGATTCTCTCATGGCTCGCAGACAATCAAAAAAACATGGTTGTTTCTTCGGCAGACCTTTCTAACAGCGACAATACACAGGCGTTTTTGGATAAAACAGGAATTTTCAAACCAGGTGACTTCAGCGGAGGCTTTTTGCAGGCCGGAGTGGCGGAACTTACAATGGGTTCGGTCATGTGCGGCATTGTTTTGCATGGAGAATTCACGGCAACCTGCGCTACTTTCTTTGTGTTCAGCGATTATATGAAGCCCATCATGAGGCTTGCCTCGTTAATGGCCTTGCCCGTTAAATTCCTGTTCACGCACGATAGCTTTAGGGTTGGCGAAGACGGCCCCACCCACGAGCCTGTTGAGCAAGAGGCGCAAGTTCGCTTGCTGGAAAGCCTGACTTTGCCAAGCGGCAAGCCTGCTATGCTGGTTCTTCGCCCGGCAGACGCAAACGAAACAACGCTTGCTTGGGAAATGGCCATGGCAAACGGCGACAGCCCAACAACGTTTATATTTTCCAGGCAAGTTATGCCGCCGCTTGAGAATCCGTATTCAAAAGCAAACGCGGCAGGCTACATTGTGCAATACGCTGAAAAGCCAGATTTAACATTTGCCGCCAACGGCTCCGATGTTTACTTGTGCTGCCAAGCTGCGGAAATTCTGCGCAAAGAAGGGCTTTCCGTTCGCATAGTAAGCGTTATGAGCCCAAGGCTTTTTATGGATTTGCCGCAAAAAGAGCGTGAGGCTTTGATTCCCCGCTGGTCTCCTGCTTTTGCGGTTTCCAGCGGCTTGCCTTCTGTGTTTGCGCCTGTTGTTGGCCCTCTAGGTTGTTCTTGGGGGCTTTCCGAATTTGGAAAATCTGCGCCTTTCGCCGTTTTGGAAAAGGAATTCGGCTACACGCCCGGAGCCGTTGCTGAAAAAGCCAAGGCTTATTTGGCAAGTTACAAAGAGATGCGGAGAGAGTTATGCTCATAAGTTTTTTAAAAGGGGAAGATGAAGAAGGCGGAGGCAAACAAAAGTTCGCAAGCAAAGGCGATGTGATTTTTTTGCTGGTGTTGGCCATTGCCATTGGCGGCATATGGTATTCTTGCGAGTCTTCCAAAGAAAAAACCTATAGCCACTATGCGCAGTGCGAGTCCTTGTTTTTAGCAGAGAACTTGAATGAGGCAAAGGATTGTTATGAAAAGGCTTTAGAGTTGAATTACCGCTTGGATAGCTTGGACTCGGTTGGCTACAACAGAATTGACAAAATAGAATCACTTTTGCAGGGGAACACCGAAAAGCCTGATTAGCCAGGCTCGGTTAAGGAAGAAGAGGGATTCGAACCCTCGGTTCTTGCGAACAGCGGTTTTCGAGACCGCCCCGATCGACCACTCCGGCATTCTTCCGAGAAAGGAAATATAGAAATTTCTACATTCCCATTAGATGCGTAAGTCTCACAAACAAGAAATGCTTGCCCTTATTGCGACAATGGGCAAAATGGCAGACATATTGCCGAATATGCAAGACCCTGCCGAGCAAATCCAAGACATTTTAGCAGCCTGCCAGTGCCTTAGGGACAATTTAGAAGGCGAAAACGCACCGGAATGCATATCCCTATTGCAATCTATTGATGCAACTGTAGAGACGGATAATTATCCGTCTCTACAATTGCACATAAAAAATCTGGCATCCGCATTTGCAGAAATAAAAATAAAAAAGGAAATTCTTTTTTTGCCGTATAAGGCTTCAATGTGGGACAGCCTGGAAAGCATTTACCTTGCCGCCAAAGAAGATCCGGACTGCGATGCTTTTGTTATGCCCATTCCGTATTATGACAAAAAAGACGGAAGGTTTACGGAAATGCACTGGGAAACTGAATACCCCAAAAACATATCTTTGATCGACTATCGCAAGTACAATATTGAAGAGCGGCGCCCGGATATGATTTTTATACATAATCCTTATGACGATTTAAATATAGTTACAAGCGTGCATCCGGATTTTTTCAGTTCCAGGCTCAGAAATTTAACAGACTGTTTGGTATATGTGCCGTATTTTGTTGGGGATGGAAAAAGCATACAAGAGCATTTTTGCACATTGCCGGCATGTATTTTTGCGCACAAAGTGATTGTTTACACCGAACAGGAAAGAGAAATTTATGTGAGGGAGTACAACAAAGCCACAAGGGAAAGCGGCAGCAAATTCCTGGCGTTAGGCAGCCCAAAATTGGACAAGGCGATTAACGCAAAACGCGAAGATTACGAATACCCAGATGAATGGAAAAAATTGATAAATAATAAAAAAGTTGTATTCTACAACACAAGCATAGGTTCATTGCTTGAAAAATCTGTAGAAAATAACAGACCATCGAATAAATATTTGCAAAAAATCAAAAAAGTATTTGAATTTTTCAAAAATCAAAAAGACGCTGTTTTGCTATGGCGTCCGCACCCGCTTTTGGAAGGCACCATTAAGAGCATGCGCCCGTGGCTCGAGCAAGAATACGCAGAAATTGTGAATGAATACAAAGCTGAAGGTTATGGAATTTACGATGACAGCCAGGATTTGAACAGAGCCATAGCCATAAGCGATTTGTATTATGGTGATGGAAGCAGTGTTACAAAGTTGTTTGATGAGGCGAAAAAGCCGGTTTTGGGGCAGGTGATTGGAACTTCTGCAGTTTGCGGGCTTTGTGATAGCAATGATTTTATTTGGTTTACAGATATTTTCAATGCACTTTACAGGTACAACAAGCAGAGCAAAAAAACGGAGTATATGGGAACAATTTCCTTACAAAGAAATGGAGCTTTTAGGGGAATAGCCGAAAGCAATGGAAAATTGTATTTAGCTTCTAGGTTTGGGGATAGAATATATGCTTTTGATATGGATAAAAAAGTTTTTGAGCGAAAAATTCAGTGTGATTATGAAATAAAAGATGCAATAAGTTTCAAAAATTATATTTATTTTATTTCGCAGGAGTTTCCAGCTATTTTAAAATATACCCCGAATTCAAATGAGATGGTGAAATTTTCGCCGTGGGAAAAAGATATTTATTTTGGTAATTATTGCGTCACAGGCGATGAAATTGCCTTGGTTATAGCAGGCAAAAATTCCGTGATGTTTTTCAATATGGAAACCGGCGAGCATGCAATGGAGATAGTTGGAGAAGTGCCCGAGCAGTATAGCGATATATGTTTTGACGGGCAAAATTACTATCTCAGTTCGTTCAGCAAAAATTACATTGTAAAGTGGAACAGGCAAACTAGTAAAAGCGCAAAAATTATGCTTCCGAATTCCTTTTCAAGAAGCGAAGACAACCAAAACGCAAGTTTTTCAATTCGGTATTCCAATAAGCACATATGGCTTATCCCTTTTGCGGCAAATAATGCGTATAAAATAAACTTGCAAACAGAAAAATTCATAGAATTGCCAAGTCTTGTAAGTCATTTTGAGAGCAAGGGTTTTGGCTGGTATTATAATTTAACTGTGGCGAACGAAAACCTCATATACGCTTCTACGCCTAACAAGGGTATTGTTGAATTTGACATAAGCACTTCCAAGCTGAGTTTCTTTGAACCATCTGCAGTGGAAAATTTCATAGAACCGAGTTTGCGTTATTATACAACAAAATATAAAGCACCGGCAGAGTGGAAAGATAAAAAAGTTGTGTTTTACAACAGCAAAAATCCGCAAGAGAGCGTATTTGAGTTTTTCAAAAAGCGAGATGACGCAGTTTTGCTAAGTCGTGCGATGTTTGATGAAACATGGAATTTAGACAGAGCCATTGCTGTGAGCGACGTGTATTACGGTGATGCTGGAAATGTTATGGCGTTGTTTAACTGGGAGAAGAAAAAGGTTGCGCAACAGGTACTTGCAGTGTCAATTAATGGTATTTTTGATGACGGAGTTTATATTTGGTTTATAATTAATTGCAGCGTGCTTTATAAATATGATAAGCAGAGCAAAGAAACTGAGTGCATGGGAATAATTCCTGCGTCCCCTCAAAATAACTGGGCAAATGTGTGGGTTGCAGAAAATAATAAAAAGCTATATTTTGCGCCATTCTTTAAAAATGATAAAATATCTGTTTTTAATATGGAGAAAAAGAGTTTTGAGCGCATAGAATTTAAGGATGATTGCAAATATGATAGAAAGTTTAAAGCAGTTATCAGTTTTAAAAATTTTGTTTATTTTATCCCTTATGATTTTCCTGCCATAATGAAGTTGAACGTAGATACCAATGAAATAGAATATTTTTCAGAATGGGTTGAAAAAATCTCTAAATTGCAAACTTCCAAATTGCCACATGAAATTTGGAAAAATTCGAAGCTTTGGGGATTTTGTGTTGTTGATACGGAAATTGCAATAATGATACATGGAGCAAATGCTGTTATGTTTTTCAATATGGAAACCTGCGATTATGAAATTAAGAGTGTTGGCGAGAAATCAGAGCAATATAACCATATATGTTTTGATGGACAAAATTATTATATAACTACGTTTTATAAAGACTATATTGTTAAATGGAACCGGCAAACAAATGAGGTTTTCAAAATTAAAATTCCTTCCTTTTCTAAAAAAGATGGAATAGGCGCAAATTTTTCAACTCGATATTTAAATGGGTATGTTTGGCTGATTCCATCTCTTGCAAATAGTACCTATAAAATAGATATAAATACGAATGAAGTTACGGAGTTGCCGGAGTTTGTGGAATATTTGGATAATAAAAATTTAAGTGGGCATTATGGAGTTTATTGTAAAAATGAAGATTCTTTTATAATGAGTACGCTGAAGAAAGGTATTGTTGAGTATAATACGAAAACTTCAGAATTGAAATTCATTAAAACAGCAGGCGCAGTATCGCAACTAGTTCAGTTGTTTAATGATTGTGAAAAAACAGAAGAAAATTCTGGTAAAAGAATTTGGGGGTATTTAAAGGAGGCGTTGCCATGAATACAGCGTTAATATTTGCCGGGGGAACCGGAATAAGAATGAATTCCAACGCAAAGCCAAAGCAATTTTTGAGCATTCGCCAAAAACCAGTGCTTATATATACTTTGGAACACTTTGAAAACCATGAAGAGATAGACAATATTTGCATTGTATGCCTCGCAAGTTGGATTAACGAATTGAAAAGAATGTTAAAATTATATGAAATAACAAAAGTAAAGTGGATTGTAAAAGGAGGGAACACGGCCCAGGAATCCATATTTAACGGACTTTCCGCAATATATGCGGATGATTCAAATCCAAAAGAAACCGTTGTTTTAATCCACGATGGAGTTAGACCTTTAATAGATGGTGAATTAATTGCAAAATGCATAGATAGTGTTAAAAAACACGGTTCTGCCATAACGGTGGCTCCAATAGCCGAAACCATTGTAAATATAAATCAGGGCAGCGCAATAGAAACAATAGAAAATATAAAGGAACGCTCAATACATAAATTTGCTCGCGCTCCGCAATGCTTCTTTTTAGAAGATATTTTCGCAGTTCATAAAAAAAGCAGAGAAAATGGAATAAATTGCATTTTAGACTCAGCGACTTTAATGCATCAAAACGGACATCCGTTATTTATAGTTGACGGCCCGGAAAAAAACATCAAAATCACAACTTCAATAGATTATTATATATTCAAAGCGTTGCTGAATGCGGAAGAGGATGCGCAGGTATTTGGAATATGACAGATTTTGAAAATAAAACTTTTTTCATAACCGGCGCAACAGGCTTGCTTGGTTCAGCTTTAATTAAGCATTTACAAGAAAAGAATCGCATAATTGCATGGACACGGGAAAAGGGTGACATTCGTGAAAAAATATCTATTGACGAACCTATTGATTACATTGTACATGGCGCAAATCCAACCGCATCAAAATATTTTGTGGACTATCCCGTTGAAACAATAAGAATAATTTACGAAGGCACATTAAATACATTGGAGCTTGCAAGAGAAAAGAATGTCAAAGGTTACCTTTATCTTTCTTCGTTGGAAGTTTATACGAATATAACCGGTGTGAGAAATTGTTATCCGGAAGGCAAACGGCTTGCCGAGTGTTTATGCACAAGTTATTTTCATGAATACGGAGTTAATGCTAAAATAGCTAGGCTGGCACAGGTTTTTGGACCTGGGATTGACTTGGAAAATGACAACCGAGTGATTGCGCAGTTTATGCGCTGCGCAAGAGACAAGAAAGACATTGTTCTGCGAACAAAAGGCGATACTGTGCGAAATTATTGCCATATAACGGATGCTGTAAGCGCAATGCTGTGCATTCTTGCCAAAGGGAAAGGCGGTGAGTTTTACGATATCGCAAGCAAAAACACCGAGATTTCAGTTTGTGATTTGGCCAAGCAGTTCGGGAATGTTGTTTTTGACATAGCGGAAGATACTGAAAAGTTAGGATATTTGCCAACGGTCAGAATTGTTTTAGATACGGCTAAATTGGAGAGTTTGGGATGGAAGCCTGGCGCAAATCTGAAATGGTAGCCAAGTTAAATACTCTTAACTTTGCAGGCAAAACGGTGTTCGTCTTTGGGCATTGCAACGCTACCGGAGAAATGATAGATTATCTTGCACAGATTTCCGTTCATGTAACGGCCATTTTGGATAACAATGAAGCTAAAATAGGAAACGCATATAAAGAAGTTCCTATAGTTGAACCTGCGCATATTCTGAAATTTTCAAACTGCATGGTTCTTATAGCCAACAGATTCTGTGAACAAATGACTGAGCAGCTTCACAATCTAGGTTACAAGGGCGAAATCGTGAAAGTTTTAGAATACAATTTCTTTGCAGAATGTACGCCTGAGCGAATACGCAAAGGGACGGACATTCTGAAAAAAATAAGAGTTCTGTATCCGGAACGACACTTGGTCATTTGCCCGCACAATTCGCTTGGCGATGTGTACTGGGCCATGTCTTTTTTGCCATCTTACACCGCAAAACCATGCGTTGTGGCAGTGAATAGCGAAGGATGCCATCAAGTTGCAGAGATGTTCGGGCAGAAAAGCATAACCGTGTCAAATGAAGAGATGGATGAATTAACACAGGCTGTAATTTCCAATAAAGAACAAAATTGCATAGTGGCTCATCACGATAAAGTACACACGGACAGTGCCATAGAATATTTGAATAGCCATTTCATTTCGTTTATAGATTTTTACAAATACAGAGTGTTTGGTTTAGATGAATCTGCCGAACCTGTTTTGCCAAGCTGCAATTTGCCTTTTGAAAATACAGTTGGCATTTTGCAGGGCAAAACTCTTATAATTTCACCTTATGCCAAAAGCGTTATTTTATTGCCGAATGAATTTTGGCTGAATGTGATAAGTGAATACAAAAGCAAAGAATTTATGGTATGCACAAGTGTAATTGGCAGCGAGGAACCGCTTGAAGGCACAATTCCCGTTTCTTTTCCGTTGAATCAAGCTGTTAAAGCGGTTGAATATGCAGGTTATTTTATAGGTATTCGCAGCGGCTTGTGCGATGTAATCAACTCTGCTGTGTGCAATAAAACCGTTGTTTTCCCTGATTGCATCTATAGCACAACAAAGATGAAAGTTGCTGATTTTTTCGCATTGCCGGGATGGAATTTTCTAAATTTAAAGCCTATATGAATATAAACCATATAATAGTTCAAGCGGGCGGCAAAGGCTCTAGGCTGGAATATCTCACTGCGAATAAACCTAAGGCTTTGGTTCCAGTTGAGAATTTGCCTATGTTATTCCATTTGTTTAAAAAATTTCCTGATAAAAAGTTTGTCGTTATAGCAGATCATAAAAAAGAGGTTTTAAGGGAATATCTTGAATGTTTTGCTAATGTAAAATATCAGGTTGTTGAAGCTATTGGAACGGGAACTTGTTCCGGCGTTAAGCAGTCTTTGGAGCTTTTGCCAAACAATGAGCCTTTTATTCTTATATGGTCAGATTTGATTTTGACTGCAAACTTTGAATTGCCTGCCGATGATAGCGATTATGTGGGAGTGTCACAAACTTTTCCTTGCAGATGGAGTTTTAAGGATGGAATTTTTGAGGAAAAGCGTTCCGAAGAGTTTGGCGTAGCAGGTTTGTTTGTTTTTAAAGACAAGTCCTGCATTGAGAAAGTTCCTGAGAGTGGTGAGCTTGTGAGGTGGTTCAGGGATAATAATCTGAAATTCAAAGAGCTTGGGCTTGCAGGGACAAGGGAATTCGGAACTCTTGAAGAATATAAGAAACTCGGTGTTGAAAAATGCAGACCATTCAATAGAATAACGGTTGAAGGCAATGTTGTGATAAAAGAAGCTGTGGATGAACAGGGTAAGAGCCTTGCGAAACTTGAAAAAAAATGGTATGAGTTTGCCATGCAGAGCGGCATAAGCGCAATACCGAAAATTTATCAAACCGAGCCTTTGAAAATGGAACGAATAATTGGCAAAAATATTTATGAATGCGATTTGGCTTCTAAGAGCGAAATTTTGAAAAAGATAGTTGAGGCACTTAAAAATTTACATAAAATGAAGCAAATGCCGCCAGATACATTCAGCGTAAAAGAGGCGTATTACGGCAAAACCATGAATAGACTTTGCAATGTACGGGATTTGATTCCATTTGCGGATAATAAAAGTATAGTTGTAAATGGGCGCAAGTGCCGCAATGTATTTTTTTACAAGCGGGAATTGGAAAAGGCTTTGGACTTGCTTAAATGCAACAATTTCTCCTTTATTCACGGCGACTGCACTTTTTCAAATATAATGCTAAAAGACAATGGCGAGCCTGTATTTATTGACCCTAGAGGTTATTTTGGCAGCACAGAGTTGTTTGGCGATCCTAATTATGATTGGGCAAAATTGTATTACTCCATTGCCGGAAATTACGATAGATTTAATTTGAAGGATTTTAGTTTAAGAATAGGTGAAAATTCCGTTGATCTGAAAATTGAGTCCAATAATTGGGAAAGTTTGGAGAAAGAATTTTTTGAATTTTCCGGCACTGATGAAAAAACTATAAAGTTGCTCCACGCTGTTATTTGGCTTTCGCTAACAACTTATGCATGGCAGGATTATGATTCTATTTGCGGTGCTTTTTACAACGGACTTTATTATTTGGAAGAGGTGTTGCCATGAAAAAATATTTTGCAAGCATAATAGAAAGCATTGAACAGTCCTTTGCTGGTTTAGACGAAGCTGTATTCACGGCTTTGCTTGTCGATTGCGAAAGCGTGATTAGAGGTGGAGGTAAAATAGTTGCTTCTGGACTTGGCAAGAATGTTCCTATTTGCGAGAAGTTTGTTGGAATGATGAATTCGCTTGGGCTTGAGAGCGCGTTTTTGCATACGAATACTGCTATGCACGGCGATTTGGGACTTATAAAAGAAAATGATATTGTGCTTATTTTGAGCAAGAGTGGCAGCACTGCGGAGAGTGTTTTGTTTGCCGAATATATAAAAGGACATAAGGCGAAAAAATGGCTGCTTTCGTTTAATGATGGTGGCGTACTTGCGAAAACTCTTGATAACAAGTTGCTTTTGCCACTTAAGCATGAGGGCGATTCGTGGGATATTGTGCCGAATAATTCTTCTTCTTGTTATTTGATTTTACTGCAGGGCTTGGCTTTGTATTTGGCGGAGAAGCTGGGCGTGGAGCTTTCTGATTTTAAGAAAAACCACCCAGGTGGTGCGATTGGAGTACGGCTTGGCGGTGGTTTATGATTTTCTCCACGGTGGTTAAGGCTCTGCGTGGACGTAGACGTTGGTTAAAAATGAAACGCAAATATGGTGTTGACAAAAATAACATCTATGTAATTATGATGCCGGATTCAGACCGTGAATTTAACGAAATTGCTCTGCGTCATATTGACGATTTTTTGAATTACCGCAAAGGCAGTTCTGTTGTTGTGCTTACAACAGATGAATGGGTAGCTAGTAATGCAAGCATGTTTTCTGAGCGTATTGTGGCAACGGAATTTATAACAATGCAAGATTATTACTATTATCGTTGCTATTACTGTTATTATTATCATGGTTTCTCCGAACAATTTATAATTATGTCTTTGCAGGGTTATTATGGCAAACGGCTTATGCTAACGGAAAATGTAAATGGAATAACCAAAGAAGATATGGCTTGTTTGGGATTGTATATAATAAGAGATTGGAAGGAAACAAAAACGTATGTATAATTATAAGGCAAGGATTCAGAAGCGTGTCAGTAAACTTGTAAAATATGGCAAGTTTGCTAACAAACGAATAGTATTGTTCGGAGCATCGGTTTTTTCCAAAGACATATTGACTTGCTTACAGGAATTCGGATATTCTGCTAATGCCATAGTTGATAACGATAGTCGTAAAATAGGAACTTATTGTCTTGATATGATTGTTCAAAAGCCGGAAGATGTGCTTATACCGTTTGATGATAATATAGCGATATTGTTTTACTCTGTATATTTTTACAGGGAAATAACTGTGCAGTTGAAACGAATGGGCTACAAAGATAGGCATCATATATTTGTTATGAATCTGAAAACAGATGATTCGCTGCTTATCTTTGCATATATGACTGTTGCAAAAATCAGAGGATGGTATTGGCGCAAAAAAATAACAAAGGGACATTCGCAAAACTGCAAGGTATTCATTGCTCCGTACACCGGAACAGGTGATATATATCTCGCTGGATTATTTTTTAATGAATATGTTAGAATCAATAATATTACGGACTATGTGTTCGCTGTTATCAGCAATGCTTGCAAGAAAATTGCAGATATGTTTTGCATTAAAAATGTAGTTCTTATACCACATCAGATCAGCGATGACATTATATCGTTAGAACATGCGACAGATAAAAACTTGAACATCATAACTCTCAACGATGGTTGGCTTAACGATCCGCTTCAATGGCTAAGAGGATACAAAGGTTTGAACTTTGAGAAAATGTTTCGCTATTTTGTGTTTGGATTTGATGATAGTGTGCCTCACGAGTTGCCTCCGCAAAAAGATTATAATAAGGAAATCAATGCCTTGTTTGAAAAATACAGCTTGATTAAAGGTAAAACAGTTGTACTTTCGCCATACTCCAACACTCTGTTTGATTTGCCAAGCGATGTACTTCAAATAATCGTTGCTTATTGCAAAGAACATGGTTTTACCGTTTGCACTAATTGTGCGGGAACGGAAAAGCCTGTTGAAAATACTATTGCGGTGTTCTTTCCGCTGAATCAGGCAATTGCGTTTATGGAAGCTGCCGGATATTTTATCGGTGTTCGGAGCGGCTTGTGCGATGTTATAAGCTCAGCGAAATGTAAAAAGGTAGTTCTGTATGAAAAGAATGGTTTATTTTACAAATCATCACAGTATGAGTATTTTAGCCTTGCAAGAATGGGGTTATGCAATGATGCGGTAGAATTGGAGTATAGCGATAACGAGCATGAGAAGGTTATAAAGCAGATATTAAAAGTGTTTCCGTAAAATAATTAACTATATTAGCAGTATGAATTCAATGAGAAACTCAAGCCGGGCTAAAATACACCTATTTAATGATTTGCCTCATTTGTATGAGCTTGAAGAGATGATGGCTTTTTGCACGAAATATGAACATCTCTATATTTGCGGCGCGGAAGAAAATCAGGAATATTTGCTTAAATTCTTTGATAATTGTGGTATTAATATAGATGGTTATGCGGTTACATGCCCTGAAGGGCTGGCTCTTAGCCATTACCGTAAGGTACCAATACTTGCAATTGATGAAGTAATTCAGAAACCTGATACAGGGGTTATTCTGGCTTTGCCGGATAGATATTACAGGTATTTTATTCCAAAATTTCGTAAAGCTGGGTATAGTAGCTATTTTGTGATGACGGAATACAATAAGCGTACCATTGCGGAGCAATTGAAGCCGAGACCTATCGAGGAAATGACGTTTGAAATTAATTTGGCAGATCATTGCAATTTAAGCTGTCAAATGTGCGATCATTATTCGCAGTTATCGGAAGAGAATTTTGTGAATATGGAAACCTTTGAAAAAGATTTGCTGCAAATGGGCAAGCTTTACAATCATAGGGCTGGTGCTATAACATTGCTTGGCGGCGAGCCGCTTTTGCATAAGGAAATAATCAAATGTTTGAAAATTGTACGTCGTGAATTTCCTGAGGCTGAGTTGATAATATTGACAAATGGCTTGCTTTTGCTAAAGTGGGAGAATTCGCCCAATGGGAATCTTTGGCAGGCATGCAAAGAGCTTGATGTGCATATTACAGTGACTCTTTATCCGGTTAAATTTGATTACGCTCCTCTTAAAAATAAAGCTGAGGAGTATGGTATTCCGCTTGCAATGTCGTCTAATATACATGCTGACGAATTGACAAAAGTTGTTAAAATTTCAGATAAGCATGTTTTTAATCTTTCTTGCGATGCTCCGAAATATGGCTTTATTTCCTGTTTGTACTTTAATAAATTCAATGTGCTGAGAGAAGGTCGCTATTATGCATGTCCTGTATCCGCCTGCATTGGCATATTCAATAAAAAGTTTAATCAGAATTTACAACTTACAGAAAAAGATTCTGTGGATATTTACAGCACTGAAAGTTGGGAAGATTTCGCTGCTTTTAGTGCCGGTAGAGTTCCGTTTTGCGGTTATTGCGATGTGCTGAATTGGCGAAGACATTCGGAGTGGAAGGCTAGCAGTAAGAAGATTGAGGAGTATGTGTGAATAATAATGAGTTATTATCAACTACGTTAAAAGATATTTATGCTCATCTTGCAGATGAAGAAAGCAGGGATATATTCATACCACGTTTTGAGCATATCTTCCATGCCGGTGAACATGAAGAGGCTCTTATATCAATGATGCACAAAGCTATACTATGGGATGTTAATCGTACTCCGTATAAAAGATGGAATATAGGAGATAGCATTACAATCGGAGAATATCTTAAACACAAGAATGCATTTGACAGTATTTGTATTTGGGGTGCTGGACGTTGTGGCAAGTTGACATTGCGAATTTTAAATCAGTTTGGTTTGTCAGTTGAATGTTTTTTGGATAATGATAAAGCAAAAGTTGGAACTCGTTATCTTGATAAACCGGTTTATTCATCTGAAAAAATTTTTTCTGATTATCATAACGCTTATATTTTTATAGGTATGTTCTACCCATATGCATGGCAAGTTATACAGCAGCTTCGTGATTCCAGATTTCCAAGCGAGCGAATAATTTTGATGTATTCAGTTGAGGAGCAATATTTTGGCACCGGACTTATAGAACCTCGTGAGGACGAAGTTTATTACGATGTTGGGGTATTTGACGGAGCTACAATTGATGCGTTTATACGTTTCAGCAATAACCGTTATAAACAAATAATAGGAATTGAAGCCGATAAAAAAAACTATGATTATTTGCTTGATAAATACAAGAATAAAGATATACTTCGCTTGATTAATAAGGGAGCGTGGAATGAGTCAGGAACTTTCAAATTTAATTCTTGTTTAGACAGTGCCATATCAAAAATTGATGATATTGGTGAAACTTTGCTTGAAACTACAACAATTGACAAAATAACAGAGGAATTACAACTCACACCTACATTTATTAAAATGGATATTGAAGGAGCTGAACTAAAAGCTCTTGAAGGCGCAGAGAAAACAATTAAGCATTGCCATCCGCGTTTAGCGATAAGCGTTTATCATAAAGCGGAGGATATTGCAGATATTTTGCATTATATTTTACGGCTTGTACCTGAATATAAATTTTATTTGCGACAACATACGTACCATTTTGCCGAAACGGTTTTGTATTGCATGGTTTAGAGGAGTATGTATGAATATTATGGAAACATCGGCTTTGCTAAAAGAGTATGTTGATTATGTTGAGAAAAGCCAGACTAGAAAGGTTGTGCTTTTCGGTGCGGGAGCGAATGCCGCATCGTTAATCGTTAATCATTTTATCTTTAATGCCGTAGAGTTTATTTGTGACAACGATGAGAAAAAGCATGGGAAAAAAATGCTAGGAGTCTCAATATGTTCGCCGGAGAAACTTCTGGATAATCCTGAAAATTTCGTTGTTATTATAACGCCAAAGGCTCCGCTTTTGTTTAAGCAGATACAAGAGCAATGTATTGCAATGAAGCTCCCTTATGTATATGATAATTATATTTTATCACTTATAACTAGAGTAGAAACTTATGATAGCCCATGGTGCAATAGCTTTCATAGTATAAATTTTTATCAAGAAATATGTAAAAACAACGATAAAATACAATCTGTACGCTCCATATTATGTGATGAAAAGTCATCACAAATATATGATGCTTTTATTTTCAAAATGAAATATAGCTTAGGTGACTATAGTGATATTTGCGATAGTGGAGAGGAATACTTCCTTGATGATATATTCTCATATACAGATAAAGAAATTTTTGTAGATGGAGGTTCATATAACGGAGATGATACGATTCGCTATTTCAAAAAGTTAGGTTCAAAATTTAAAAGAGCCTATTGTTTTGAGCCAGATGATAGTAACTATAGCAATACTCGCGATGCTTTAGCCACTACTTTTGGTGACGGAAAAACTGTTAAATTATTTAAATCCGGATTGTCAAATAAAGCCGGGAGTATGAATTTTTTAGCACTTGGCACAGATGGTTCAAGATATGTGGATGAGCCTGGAGAAACGAAAATTGTGAAATTAGATGATATTGTTGACAAAGAGGATACTATTACATTTATAAAATTGGATATTGAAGGAGCTGAACTTTCTGCTTTGGAAGGAATGAAGAACATAATACAGAGAGATAAACCGAAATTGGCAATTTGTATTTATCATAAATTGGCAGATTTGTGGGAGATACCTCTATACATAAAAGAATTGGTGCCTGAGTATAAAATTTTTGTAAGGCATCATTGGCATGGAATTTTCGGGAAAATTTTGTATGCGACAACCTAACACTTGGAGGAGCTAAATGTGAAAAATGTAATTTTGTATGGCGCAGGGCATAATATGCGTTTTGCATTGAATTATCTTGCTAGTGTAGATATTATTCCCGTTTGCATATGTGATGGATGTCAAGATAAGTGGCATTCCACGGTAACATATAAAAATAATTACAGAGGGGAACCGATAGAGCTAAAAATTCTTCCCTTTTCAGAGGCAATCGCTCTTTACCCTGATTATTCACTTTATATATCTACGAGTTTTAGTTTGAAATGTCAAATAATTGAAGAATTAATAGAATATCGATTACTTGATGATACAAGCAGGATTATTAATTATGAGGAATACCAAAAAGGGTGTCATTGGCTATCATGGCTTGATATCGTTTTGAGTAGCACAACACCGGATATCAAAAGTAGAGTTTGTTGCGTAATAGACTACGATTTGCTACAGCTTGCTTCTAATGACGAGGAAGTTACGGACGATCGAGTAAAAGATAGTATTAAAACTTATTATGAGCGAAGAAGTAAATTTGCTAAACTTATAGCAAACGGCGAACTTAAAGAATGTAAACATTGCGGTAACTTTGGTTTCATGAGAAAATCAAATTTAATAGAAAAGATACATTTTGCCGGATTTGGGGTATGTCAATTAAAATGCACGTATTGTTGCAATGAACTTTTCAAGCAAACCGAAATCAGCAACACAATTAAAGCCTTAGTCAAATATTATAACGAATTGAAAGCGCAAGACTTATTGGTTCCAGATTTTGCTTTTATTATTTCCTTTGGAGAAATGACTATAAATCCTCATGGAAATGAAGTGTTGGACTTTGTAATAGAGAATACAAAAAATGCGCCAAATGCATCAATGATATTTTCAAACTGCGTTGTTTACAGCGAGAAAATAGCGTTGATTCTCCGCAACGGCGGAAGTTTAGTGACTTCTATTGATTCAGGGACAAATGAAACTTTTAAACAAATAAAGGGATTCGATTTATTTGAAAAGACTTTAAGCAATGTAAAAAAATATGTTGCGGATGGAATAGTGTGGGTTAAATATATTTTCACTATAGATGGTAGTAACGCAAACGAAAAAGATATTGATGGGTTTATAAAATTTATTGCTGAGTGTCGTCCTGCATTAGCGGTGATATCTTATGAGTATAATATGCGTCACCGTGAAGTAGAATCAAGAGATGTAATATCACAACACATATTAAATAATATGGGTGAGCTTGTTAGAAAGCTGAAAAAAATCAAGCAACCCTATGCTTATTATGGCGATTATTTATCATCATGGGTAAAAGGTAAAATTGAGGAAATTGCATCAAATTGTTGTGAGGAGTCCCATGCAACTATCTAACGGCATCAAAATCCCTTCAATCGGCTTCGGGACCGCTCTTGCAAACAAAGAGCCAGCCATAACTTCTGTAAAAAAAGCCATATCACTCGGCTATCGCCTGATTGACACAGCAGCAGCATATAACAACGAAGAATGTGTAGGAACAGCGATAAAAGAATGCAGCATTGACCGCAAAGATTTACTCATAACAAGCAAGCTTTGGAACGACGATCACGGTTACGATTCAACTTTAAAAGCTTTGGAACTAACATTAAAGAAATTAGATTTTGATTATTTGGACATATATTTAATTCACTGGCCCAATCCATTGAAATTCCGTGCCGAAGGCTATGAAAAGCGTAATGCAGAGTCTTGGAAGGCGATGGAAGAGCTTTATGCTGCAAAGAAGATAAGAGCAATAGGCGTTAGCAATTTTATGCCTCATCATTTGGATGCTTTATTGAAAACAGCGACTGTGCAACCTATGATAAACCAAATTCGCATGCACCCCGGGCATGCACAAAAAGAAACCGTTGCATATTGCAAAGAGAGGAATATACTTATAGAGGCGTACAGCCCGTTGGGTGGCACAGGCGGAGACTTGCTCACAAAACCACTTATTCAGGAACTCTCAAAAAAATATCAGGTTTCCGTTTCGCAGTTGTGTATACGCTGGTGTTTGCAAATGGGCATTGTTCCTTTGCCAAAATCTGTTAATCCGATTAGAATAGAAGAAAACTTTAATGTTTTTGGCTTTGAAATTAACGAAGAAGATATGAATGCGCTCGCCAATATGCCAGATGACGCAAAAGGATTGCCGCATCCTGATGAGGCGAGGTTTTGATAAATGATTCTAGTTGGTAATTTTCTACTTTACTATAATGCAGTTACTTCCAACAGGCAGGCAGGTTTTTGAAAACATACGCAAAGAGAAACTTCTCTATGTAGATAAAACCGCTTTTATTTACAACTTAATAACTCAAGGAAAAACACAGTATTTTCTCTCTCGTCCACGCAGATTTGGCAAAACACTTTTATGTTATACGTTATGTGCGCTTTTTGAGGGAAAGAAGGAATTGTTCAAAGGCTTGGCGATTTCAAAGAGCAAATGGAAATGGGAAAAGCACCCGGTAATTAGATTTGATATGAGCGCAGGAGCTTACAGTGAAGGCTTAAGTGGTTGCAAAAGCGCAATAAATGAACAATTGAAATACAATGCAGAAAAATTATCCGTAAAACTGAGCGGAAAATCTTTAGTTGACAAATTTAAAAATTTGATAATAGATTCGGCAAAAAAACATGGCAAGCCCGCCGTTGTGGTAATAGATGAATATGATAATCCGCTTTTGAGCGTTATAGACAATAAAAAGGCTTTTGAAAAAGTTCGTATTTTCTTGCGTGATTTTTATAAAATTGTGAAAGCAAACGAACAATATTTGCGTTTCACATTCATAACCGGCATAACAAAATTTTCACAAGTGAGTGTTTTTTCTGCATTGAACAATCTTACGGATATAACCTTAGATCCTGACTATGCAGCTTTGCTTGGCATAACGCAAGAAGAGCTGGAAAAAGATTTTGCAAAGTATATAGACAAATGGGCGAAAGAAAATGATGGCAAAAAGAAATACTTGGAAAAATTAAAAGAATCTTATAATGGCTATAGATTCACTAAAAGCCTTCAAAGGGTGTATAATCCGTTCTGCTTGTTGAAACATTTTGATTGCGGAGATTTCCAAAAATTTTGGTTTGAAACGGCAACGCCAAGCTATCTAATCAACTTGCTGGACCGTCAAAAAATTGACATTTTAAATATAGAAGATTTTTCAGTTAGAACTGATGAGTTTAAGAAATACGATTCTGACAATATGGGGGCAGTTCCTGTTTTATACCAAAGCGGTTACTTGACGGTTAAAGATTATGACAAGGAATCCGACACTTATATGCTTGGTTACCCGAACAAAGAAGTTGAATCTGCTTTTGCAGGTGAACTTGCCACGAAGTATTTGAATGTGCCGGGAAGCGAAAAAAGCAGTTTTGCTGCTAATGTTATAAGATGGTTATACGCAGGCGAGCCGGAAAAAATAATAGCAGAGGGTTTTATCCCATTCATGGCTTCAATACCCTATTCCATAACAATAGCAAAGGAAAAATATTTCCAAACCATATTTCACATTATTCTCAATATGTTTGGATTTCAGTGCAGAAGCGAGGTGCAAATAGCCACTGGCAGGATTGATTCTATTTTAGAAACGCCCAAGTTTGTTTATTGCTTTGAGTTCAAGCTAGATGGGACTGCGGCTGCGGCATTGAAGCAGATAGATAGCAAGGAATATTTGACGCCTTGGAAGGGCAAAGGAAAAATATTATTTAAGATTGGAATTAGCTTTGACCATAAGAAGAGGCGGATTAAGGAGTGGAAGGTAAAGAGATGATTTATACATTTTTTTTGGATTGTTCAGGAGTATTTTATGGCTAATAATGAGTTACTATCAACGGCGTTAAAGGATATTTACGCTAGACTTGCAGATGAAGAAAGTAGAGATATTTTCATACCAAGATTTGAACATATCTTTCACGCAGGTGAGCATGGCGAAGCTCTTATTTCAATGATGCATAAAGCTATTCTATGGGATGTTAATCGTACTCCGTATCTAAAATTCAACGTATGGAATTGTATCACAATTGGAGAATATCTTAAACATAGAAGTGCTTTTGACAGAATTTGTATTTGGGGCGCTGGATATTTCGGCTGGTTGACATTGCGCATTTTGAATAAGTTGGGTTTGGATGTTGAGTGTTTTGTGGATAATGACAAAGCAAAAATTGGAACTCGTTATCTTCATAAACCAGTCATTTCCCCGGAAAAAGTATTATCCGATTATCCTGGCATTTATATTCTTATTGGTGTGTGGTTTAGCGGACATGAAGTTAGACAACAGCTTAAAGATGCCAAATTTCCGAATGAACAAATAATTAGGATGTGCTCAAAGGAATGGCAATATTTTGGTACTGGTCTTATAAAACCTTGCGAGGACGAGGTTTATTACGATATTGGAGTATTTGACGGAGATTCGATTGATGTTTTTATGAATTTCAGCAATAACCGTTATAAATCAATTGTTGGGCTTGAAGCCGACAAAAAAAACTATGATTATTTACTTGGCAAATACAAGAATAACAGTAAAGTTAATTTGATTAATAAGGGTGCATGGAACGAATTCGGAACACTCAGATTTGATTCAAATTCAATTAGTTCTATCTCAAAAATTGATGATATTGGCGAAACTATACTTGAAACTACAACAATTGACAATGTTGCGGAAGAGTTGAAACTTGCGCCTACATTTATTAAGATGGATATTGAAGGAGCCGAATTAAAGGCTCTTGAAGGCGCTGAGAAAACAATTAGATATTGTTGTCCTCGTTTGGCGATAAGCGTTTACCATAAACCTGAGGATATTGCGGATATTTTACATTATATTTTACGACTCGTACCTGAATATAAGTTTTATTTACGGCAACATCATTATTTTTTTGCAGAGACAGTATTATACGCAACTATTTAACGGAATTAAAAATAACGATAATTCAGAGTTTTAAAAGGAGAAATTTGAAATGAAAATAAATGTAGATAGCTTGGATTTGATTGACAATGCAGGCTTTTTATTTGAGAATAAAGTGATTTTGTATGGAGCCGGACTTTGCGGAAGAGACGCTTGCAGAATACTTAAAAGAGCCGGAGTATCAGTATCTTATTTTTGCGACAATGATAGCAATAAATGGGGGCATCATGTTGGTGATGTTGAAGTAATATCTCCAAATAAGTTAAAAGAATTGGACAAAGAGGAAAAAATTTTAATAATAATCAGTAGTTATAATGTTTCCTTTATTGATCAAATAATTGAAGTTATTGAAGGTTTGAACATGAGAGTGAATAAAATATATACAAAAACAGTTTTAGATATTTCCTTGAAACGTAATATTAAAGATGGCAGATTTAGCGAGTTGCATAGAAATGCTTACCTTCTTACAAACAAATTGAAAGGAAATATTGCGGCTTCAGGCATATCTTCAACTTTGGTTTCAATGGCTATTTCGGCAATGGAGGAAGCGCACAATGTATTAGTGTATCAACCGGGCAAAGTAGGCAGTTTAACGGTTTGTAATAGCATAAGGAAAATTGGAATTCCTTGTGCTCATATACATTTATTTAACCTTAGTAATAATGAGGATTTAAATGTATACAGAAACATATTTAAAAAATACGATACAATAAAAATAGTTACTTTAGTGAGAGAGCCGGTAAGCAATTTGTATTCGCGTTTATTTTATGTTCTTTATGCCATTTCTGATAGTAATTTTTCTTATCAATTTTTTGAATCGAGAAATTCATTAGAGGATGCAATTATTGAAGGCTTAAAGAGCATGAATCCTATTAATTTTATGTTTGATTGGTTTGACAGCGAATTAAAAGCGGTTTTTGACGTTGATATATATGCCCATCCTTTTGATAGAGAAAAAGGTTACTCCATAATAAAACAGGGCAATGTGGAAGTTCTTGCAATGAAGCTTGAAAAGTTAAATTCATTGGAATCTGTGATAGGGGAATTTATAGGCGCACCGGAGTTCAAATTGATAAATACCAACGAAGCAGACTGCAGACTAGATAAATACCTGTACAATAATATAAAAAAAACTATAAAAATTCCTCAAGAAATATTTGACCAATATTACAAAAACAATCCAAAAATGGACCATTTTTACAGCGAAGAAGAAAAAGTCCAGTTTTTGAAAAAGTGGGAGAGATAAAGTGCGATTTTATATATTTCCATTTGAAAGCGTTCCGAAAGACAGTCGGATAGTTTTATATGGCGCAGGCAATGTTGGAAGGCAACTTTACCTTCAAATGAAAAAAATAAAGTATTGCGAAGTGGTGCTTTGGGTTGATGATAGTATAGAATATGCTGCAAATGCTTGTGTAGAAAAAGCAGATACTATCGCAAATTTAAATGATAACTGTTACGATATGGTTATTATAGCTATTGAGGGCGAAGATATAACTGCTATAAATAATTCAAAAGAGTTTCTTTTAAATTGCGGAGTGCCGGAAAATAAAATATTGCATAGTGCTAATGAGTATGATTTTTTTAGTCTCTATGAAGCTGATAATGCAAGCGATTGTTTCGAAAAATTAGGTTCTCCTTTTGTGGAAACTTTTATATTTCCGTTTGAAAGCGTTCCGAAAAACAGCCGCATAATTTTATATGGCGCAGGCAATGTGGGGAAGCTATATTACTCTCAAATAAAAAAAACAGGCTATTGCGAAATTGTGCATTGGGTTGACAAGGGTATGCAAATAACAAGTAGAGATTATTGCATAGAAAATCCAGAGCTAATCACAAATTTAAATAGCGACAATTACGATATGGTTGTTATAGCTGTAAAGAAAATAAATATGATACATGAGATAAAAAGCCTTCTTTTGAGCTATGGTGTACCGGAGAATAAAATATTGCGTAATATTCATGAATATATGACTTTTCAACCGAAAGGTAAAGAATTGATTGCAATAAACCAATCAAATATAGACATGCAAATGTTTTTATATGAGCAGAGAGCTATTGAAAAAGCTATAGTAGAATATTTTTACGTAGCAGAGCCTTATTTACCTGAGTATTTTCAAAAACTAATTATTGCAATTACAGAACAAATATCTTCTGAAAATTCTATTGAAAATAATAAATGGAAAAAACTTTTTGAAGAAAAAACTCTTGATGTTATTTCAAAGCAAGACTTATCTATTGAGGTGAAATTAGTATTATTATATATAATGCTTCTGGCAAAGAGTTTCTCTCCTAAGTTAATGAAAATGCTTTTGACGTTGGTGGCAGAAATAAAAGAAAGCTCCGATCTGAAATATTGGTTGCTAATAGATATGAATTTAATGTATATGTACAGTGTTGACCATAATGATATATTATACGCAGATTTTTTTGTTGAAAGAAAACGGCTTATGCAGGATTATGTAAGCCAATTGCAATTAAACTGCTCGGCTATCCAGCATGCGCCAACGGAAAAAATGAAAGATATATGCGTGTTAATTCCTTGCTTTTTTGAAGGAGTAAGGTCTTTCATTCAACCAATAGTACGTTTATTAAAAGATAAAGGATATAAAATTCATGTTATAGCATTGAATATGAGTTTTTATTGCGGACGAGTGCATTTTGTGCCTATACAGCATGTTATTTATAATATGTTTCCAGAAAGAAAATTGCATTTATATTTCCCCGAAGCGGACGAAGTGCATCAAATATTCAATGCTACGATAAAAGACAGGCAACAAGATATTTTGAACCTGATAGGTAAAATAAATCCGATTTGTATTTTAGATGCCTCAGACGATTTTGCGGCCGTTTCCTATTATTATAGCCAATATTATCCCACAATTTACATACCTATTAGAGCAGTTCCGGCATCTTCATTTTTTCATAAAATAATTTTTATGAACGGAACGAATATAACCAATAAGGGTTATTCTCTTCCGTTTTGTGAAGAAGATATTTTATGGCTGCCGCATTTCAAAGAATATGTAAAGCCAAAGCAGGTATTTAACAGAGAGCATTATGGCATTAATCCGGATGATATAGTTGCAATAACTATAGGCAAGCGTTTATTAGGAGAAATATCCGATGATCTTGCGGAACAAATGTGCTCTTTGTTGCGCATGGAGAAAACAATAAAGTGGTTGCTTGTTGGTTGCGACGGTTTACCGTATATTGAAGCCAAGCATAAAGATTTGGTTGGCAAAAGCATTATTTTTATAGAATATGAAAAAGACATACCTGGTTTATACGGGATATGTGATATTTATCTTAACCCGAAACGAGTTGGCGGGGGAACATCAATAGCTTGGGCTATGCAGCAGGGCTTGGCGATTGTATCTCCATTAGGCGCGGTTGATTGCCTAACGCATATAGGCGAAGAAAACGGTTTGCCGGCAGAAGCCGATATTGCGCCACATATTGAATTGTTGTCAAAAAACAGGGAATTATTGCGCCAAAAAAAGGAAATGTTCAAATCTATGGCGGCTAAATGGGATGGGAATGCTTACATAGACGAATTTATCAGAGGCATGAATAATTTAATTGCTATATTTAGTAAATGAGGATAATGAAATGGCTATTGCTAAAATGAATTTGGTTTCAAAATTGCATCAACCGTGCGAAGTTAATTATATAGAATCGCTGAACCTTGATGATTATAGCTCAAATCCGCACGTTGTTGAATTGGATACAACCGAAATATGCAATTTGGCTTGCCGCGGTTGCATAAGCGAAGATATGCTGCATACGCGCAATTCATTTTCAGAAGACCGTTTGCTCAGGCTTGGCGAGGAATTGTTTGAGGCAGAAGTAAAAGCAGTTATATTAATAGGGGGTGGCGAACCGCTTTGCAACCATGCTGTTGGAAGTTTTATGACATATTTGGGAGAGAGAGATGTTCAAATTGGCCTTACGACAAATGGAACCTTAATTGACAGATATATGGAAATAATAGCGCAATATGTTTCATGGACAAGAGTTTCCATGGATGCCGCAACAGAAGGCACTTTCGGAATGTTGCGACCGGCAAAAAACGGCAAATCTCTATTTAATAAAATTATTGACAACATGTCTAATCTTGCAAAAATAAAAAAAGGCAAGCTTGGATATTCTTTTTTAATACGCACAAAGGCAGATGGGTTTTCCATAGATACGAATATTGACGAAATCTATGCGGCTGCAAAGCTGGCAAAAGAAATAGGCTGTGATTACTTTGAACTTAAACCGAGTTATAAATTTACGGATAATAGCGACCATTATTTAATAAAACATGAGCAAGCCGATATGGACAGGGCAAAGGCAGAGCTAATGAAATGCCAGGAATTGTCAAACGATAAATTTAAAGTGATTACTTCTGTGAATTTGGAGCATTCTCTAAATGGCTTGCAAAGCCTTCAGCCAAAAGAATATCACTTATGCCCCAGTGCATACATGCGAACTTTAATATGTTCTTCGGGCGTATATGTGTGCCCTTATTTTCGCGGTAAAAAGCACATGATTGTTGGCGATGTTTCAACAAGAAGCTTTAAAGAAGTGTGGAACAGCGAGCAAAGGAAAAAAGTTATGCAAATGCTAGATCCGGCTCTCCATTGCAAAATGCACTGTATTAGGCACGATACCAATTTGGAAGTTCTTAGGATGAAAAAAGAACAGGATTTTAGAATTTTAGCAGAAAAAGGTGACAGGTTTATATGAAATCATTTGCTATGGAAACAAGGGCGTTTATAGGCGGTAACTTTGTTACGGCAGCCTCCGGAGAAACTATAAAAAAAGAGTGCCCGGCAGATGGCTCTGCTATAGAGGGAGTTCCTTCATGCGGAGAAGCAGAGGTTGAGCTTGCAGTAAAGTCTGCTCGAGCCGCTTATAAGGCGGGCGTATGGAGAAATAAATCATTAAAAGAGAGAAAAGAAGTTTTGTTAAAGCTGGCATCGCTTATGGAAGAGCAACGCGAGCAGTTGGCATCACTGGATACTTACGAGACCGGCAGGGCATACAGGAATTATTATGAAGATTCTATTCCAAAGGCTATAGAGGTGGTTAAATATTTTGCGGAGAGCATTGATAAAATATACGATAATTGTGTTTTGCCTTCTTCAAGTGAATTTGCAGCTATTATTCGAGAACCCTTAGGCGTTGTTGCTTGCATTACTCCATGGAACGATCCGCTTGTTCCTGCCAATTGGAAAATAATCCCCGCTCTTTTAATGGGCAATTCGGTTATTGTGAAGCCGGCCGAGCAATCTTCCTTATCAATTATATTAGAAGCCACGCTTGCCAAGAATGCCGGAATCCCGGATGGAGTTTTGAATATTGTAACCGGCTATGGAGATATTGCGGGAAAAGCATTGGCATTGCATAACGATGTTGACGGAGTGTTTTTTACCGGTTCATCTGAGGTTGGAAAATTAATTCTTCAATATTCCGGCATGTCTAATATGAAAAAGGTCGGGCTTGAGTGCGGAGGAAAAAGCGCATTTATAGTTAGTGCTTCCTGCAAACGTTTAAAAGAAGCTGCAGGTGTATTGGCTGCAAGCATGTTTTATAATCAGGGACAAATATGCTCTGCGCCTTCGCGAGCAATTATTGATAACAAAATAAAAGCCGAATTTATGGAATATTTAAAGATAGAAGCACAGAAGTATGTGCCGCAAGATCCGTTTTCTCCGGAAAGCATTGTTGGTGGCGTAGTATCCAAAGAGCAACAGCTTAAAATTGAACAGTATATTTCGCTTGGAAAAGAATCCGGTTATGCAGTTTTTCAATTTAGTGGAAAAAATACTCCCAGAAATGGCGTGTTTCCGACAATTTTTGAGAATGTTGAGCCTGGCTCGCGGCTTTTTAAGGAAGAAATTTTTGGCCCTGTTCTTATAGTGCTTGGCTTTGATTCATTAGATGAAGCCATTAACATTGCGAATGATTCTATTTTTGGGCTTGCCGGAGCTATTTGGACGGACGATTTGCGCGAAGTTAATTATGCTGCCCGCAATATAGAAGCCGGAATTATCCATGTAAATTCGTATGGAAACGATGATAACAGCGTTCCTTTTGGCGGATACAAGCAATCCGGAATAGGCAAAGACAAGTCTGTGTATGCATTTGATGAGTATTCTCAAATTAAAACTGTGTGGGTGAGTGTATGAAGAAAAAACTATTGATAACGAATTGCGGTTTTTCCGAAATTCCGTTAATTATGGCAGCCAAGCGTCTTGGTTTTTATGTTATTTCAGTTGGAAATAACCCCTTGTCTTTCGGAAGAAAATATGTGGATGAATACCATGCGATTGATTTTTCAAATATTAAAGATACTTTAGAAATTGCACGCCATTTGAAAATAGATGCAGTTTGCTCATCAGCAAATGATTTCGGAATTCTCACTGCTTCGTACATTGCCGAAAAAATGTGCCTTGGAGGGCATGATCCTTATGAAACAACGGTTATGCTGCATCATAAACACAAGTTTAAGGAGCTTATAAAGCATTGCAACATTCATACGGTTCCTGCATATAATTACGATTCGGTAGCCACTGCTATGCATGATGTGAACAAGTTTGAGTTTCCTGTTATCATAAAACCAATAGATTTGACCGGAGGCAAGGGCGTGGCAGTTGTGCAGTCGAAAATGGAATTGGAAGCAATGTTGTTGCGGGCTTTTTCAGTGTCTAAATCGAAAAAAATTATTATTGAGAGTTTTTTTTCCGGTACACAGCACAGCATGACCGCTTTCTTGCTGAATAAAAAAATAGTGTTCACCTATTCGGATAATGAGTATTCATATTTGAATCCGTTTTTGGTATCGACTTCTGCCGGGCCGGCTTTGGGTTTTGAAAATGTTAAGCAAAGGCTTATTGAAGATTCAGAAAAACTGGCTGAATATCTCAATCTTGTTGATGGAGTTTTCCACATTCAATATTTGCAAAATGGAAATGATTTCTCCATTATAGAAATAACCAGGCGCTGTTCTGGAGATTTGTACCCTTACCCTGTTAACCACGCAGCCGGAATTACGTGGGAAGATTGGATTGTAAAAGCAGAAACCGGCATGGACTGCTCTGATTTCCCTGCTGTTCAACAAAAAGGTTTTTGCGGGCGTCATTGTCTTATGGCATCTAAAAATGGAATTTTGGATGATGTAGTTATTTCTCCTGAAATAAAGGGAAATATTTTTGATGAATTGACATGGTGGAATAAAGATGATGTTGTTTCGGATTATATGCAGCAGAAATTCGGCATTTATATGTTGCAATACGGTTCGGAAGCGGAAATGCTGGAAAAAACAAAAAGAATCACGGATTTATTCAAGGTGAATGTAAGCTAAGGAAATGTATGTCTGTAAGTTTTAATAAACCGCCTTTATTGCCCAAAACGGAAGAATATATTAAACAGGCGCTTGTGCAGAAAGTCAGTGGCGATGGCGAGTTTACAAGAAAATGCTCGCAATGGATTGAAATGCGAACCGGCACACCAAAAGCTTTATTGACAACATCCGCTTCACATGCTTTGGAAATGGCGGCTTATTTGTGCAATATTAAAGAGGGCGATGAAGTTATAATGGCATCTTATACATTTTCGTCCACTGCCAATGCTTTTATTGGGCGTGGGGCGAAAATAGTTTTTGTGGATATTCGCCCAGACACAATGAATATAGACGAAACATTGATAGAGGCTGCAATAACCGATAAAACACGCGTTATTGTTCCAATGCATTATGCCGGGGTTTCATGCGATATGGATGCAATAAATGCTATTGCAAAAAAGCATAACCTGTTTGTTGTAGAAGATGCTGCGCAGGGCGTAATGTCTGAGTATAAGGGCAAGGCTTTGGGAGCCCTTTCCGATTTTGGCGTTTTCAGTTTTCATGAAACAAAAAATTACAGCATGGGCGAAGGCGGGGCTTTGCTTATACGTGATGCAAAAAATATTTTAGATGCTGAGATAATTCGTGAAAAGGGCACTAATAGAAGCCGTTTTTTTCGCGGAGAAGTGGACAAATATTCCTGGGTAAACTGGGGTTCGTCTTATTTGCCCAGTGAATTGAACGCTGCGTGTTTGTGGCCTCAGTTGGAAGTGGCAGAAGAAATAAATAGAGCAAGGCTTGGCATTTGGAATCGTTACTATGAAATGTTAAGTCCATTGGCCGAAATGGGAAAGATTGAATTGCCTCATATACCAAAGGAATGCAGCCACAACGGCCATTTATTTTACATTAAGGCTGCAAGCGCCGATGTTCAAAGAGATTTGTTAAGCCGTTTGAAAGAGCGTGGCATTGGAGCTATTTTTCATTATGTTCCTTTGCACAGTTCCGAAGCTGGAAAAAAATTTACTAAATTTAATGGCAAGGATGTATTTACCACAACAGAAAGTTCTCGTTTAATAAGGTTGCCTTTGTATTATGGGTTGCCGAAAGAAGATGTTGACGAAGTTGTGAAAGCGATAAAGGAAGTGTATGCGTAAATTTAACGTAACTGGGCAATGTATGCCAAACCAAGACTATATGGTTGATATTTCAAACAAGATCAGCCAGATTATGGTTATGGTGGAAAGAGGGGATTACTTCACCATAAACAGAGCAAGGCAATATGGCAAAACCACAACGCTATGGCGGCTTGATGATGAACTTGTCAGGCAAGGTTATACCGTAGCCCATATAAGTTTTGAAGGAATAGGAGACACTCCATTTGAAAATGAGAAAAAATTTTGCAAAAGCCTGCTTAGGCAAATTACCGGAGAATTAAAGAGCAGGAAAATAAAAGGAGCTGCAGCCTGGGAGAAATGCTCTGCCAAGACATTTGAAGAATTGGATGTTTTTTTGAATGTTGCCTGCAAAGACAAAAAAATTGTTTTAATGATAGATGAAACAGATAAAACGTCCAACAATCTTGTATTTTTGCGTTTTATAGGCATGCTTAGGAATAAATATCTTCTCCGCAAAAATGGTAAGGTATTTACTTTCCAATCTGTAATTTTATGCGGAGTTTATGACATCAAAAATCTAAAAGTTAAATTGATAAAAAGCGGGCAATATCAATTGCAAGATGGCGAAAAAAGGATAAATAGCCCTTGGAATATAGCGGCAGATTTTGAGGTAGATATGTCTTTTTCTACAACTGAAATTGCAGGCATGTTAAATGAATATGAAAAAGACCATAAAACCGGAATGGATATAGAAACTATATCCGAGGAAATTAGAGTTTATACCAACGGCTACCCATACTTGGTTTCCAGGCTTTGCAAAACCATAGATGAAAAATTGAATAAAGATTGGACTTTAAATGGTTTGCAGCAAGCTATAAAATTAATTTTAATTGAGCAAAGCACTTTATTTGACGATTTAATTAAAAATATAGAAGCCGATGACGAGTTGAATTCTTTGCTTAAAGAAAATATTCTTAATGGAGAAAGGATTCCTTACAATGCTGATAACTATGCGATTAGAACCGGTTTGATTTTTGGCATTTTCTTGCACAAAGGCGAGAGTGCTGCTATTCACAATAGAATTTTTGAGATCCGCCTTTATAATTATTACATATCGCAAAAAGCAGCAGAACGTAGAGAAATACCAAAGGGGTTCGCTTCGGATGTAATAGAAAACGGAAAGTTCAATATGCCGTTGGCTATAAAAAAATTTATGGCTCATTACTACGAGCTTTATAATAAATCTAAGGCTAATTTTTTGGAAGGCGAATGCCGCCTTTTGTTTTTGACTTATATAAGGCCGCTTATAAACGGCAATGGCTTTTATCATATTGAGAGCGAGACCCGAGATTCAAGGCGGATGGATGTGATAATAGATTTTGGCAGCGAGCAATTTATTATTGAACTGAAAATCTGGAAAGGCGAGCAAAAGCACGAGAAGGCTCACGAACAGTTAATTGAATACTTGAATTCCAAAAACAAGAGTGAAGGTTATCTGCTCACTTTTGATTTTCGTAAAAAGAAAGCAAAGAAGCCTAGTGCAAAGTGGGTGAGGAAGAGCAAGAAAAAATTTCTAGATTGCTTGTGTATATAAGGGAGTAATTTTATGTCATCAATAATTTTCTACGGCGCAGGCCGTAACGCAGCAGAAAAGCTAAAGCTTTGGGAAGAGCAAGGTCTTGTTTTACGGGCGGAGGCTTTATGTCGGTAAATTTCTTTCAGAGGCTTGGGCTAGATGAAATTTCAATGATAAATATAAATGATGACATTGGCAGTGTAGGTCTCATTTTTGCACACAATCATTACCAAACAATTTTTGTTACTGATTCGCAATTACATTTTCATGGGATTATAACAATGGGAGATTACTTTAGAAAAGCCACAACATCAAAGAATATTAGCCAATTACTGAATAAAAATTACAAAAGCATTGAAGTAGAAACTTATGAAGAAGCTTATTATTCTTACATGGATATTGAAGATATTGCAAATGAAATTTTTGTTAACGCATTAAACATAAGAAGAATACCTATTCTAAATAACGGTAAGCTTTTATATGTAATTGATCGCATAAAAGTACCTATTTTGCCGATTTCTATTTTGTTTAGCGGATGGCAGAAAAAAACTGTGCATGAGCTGGTAGAAATGACAAAAAACTCTCTTTCCTCCATTATGCAAAAAAAAGTGGTGAATACAGTTCTTAGTGCATATAATGCTTTGCAAGATGATGAATCTAGGCTATTATTCACATATATATATATGCTTCGCTATGTTAATATGGAACAATTGACTGATGGTTTTTACCTGAAAGAAAAAATAATTCTTGAAACATTGAAATTTAGATTTATAGAAAAAAGAAAAAACTTAAGTAGTTATGACGTTTATAATGTAGATTTTTTCTTTGGAGAACAGTATTATTGTCTGCAAGATGATGAGTGGCGGTTTACCAGCAATGAAGTATATATTGATTGTGGAGCATATGATGGTTTTACAATTAAAAAATTTTGCAAACAGGCTGGGGAGTACCATAAAATATACGGTTTTGAGCCTATACCTGATTTGCATAAAATGGCGTTGCAGAATTTAGAAAAATGGGGGATTGAAAATGTAGAGATAATACAAAAAGGGTTATGGAGCAGTAAGGCTTCTTTTAATTTTTCAGTACGTAATGACAGTGGCTGTCCAAGAATAGATTGCAAAGGGAATATTTCGATAGAGGTTGTTTCTATTGATGAGGTCATTCCAGAAAGTGAAAAGGTTACATTTATAACGATGGATATAGAAGGAGCGGAGCTTGAGGCATTAAAAGGTGCTGAAAAAACAATTCGTAGATGCAAGCCGAAGCTTGCGATTAGTATATATCATAAATCACAGGATATCATTGAAATTCCAAGTTTAATAATATCAATGGTTCCTGATTATAGGTTTTACATAAGGCATCATGGCTCATTGATAAGTGAGACAATTTTATATGCTTTGCCTCCGAAAGAATTTTCTATCTTATGATAAAGTTTTGCTTAAAGGAGTACTATGTATAAACAGTTGAATGATTTACCAGATTTGCCGGAAAAAATTGACTGCGAAATGTTCAATGCCATTACTCCGGATACTTATGAATTTATGGAAATGCACGCTTCGGAAAAAAGATTTCTCTTCGGATTAATTCGCCATTTTAAGCCTAAAAATATATTGGAAGTTGGGGTGTCTTCAGGTGGCGGAGCTGGGCTTATGCTCAATGCCATAAAAGACATGAAAGAATCTACGCTTACCTCCATAGATTTTTTGAAACAGGCATATCGCTATCCTGATAAACCCGTTGGTTTTGTTGCGTTGAGGGAAAATGCAAGCAATCCGCAATGGACTTTGGTTTCAGGCAAGGATCCATCGGAAGTAATTGAATGTTTTGATAAGAAATTTGATTTCGCTTTAATTGATACGCAGCATATTCATCCTATTGAAACTATGAATTTTCTATCTGTCCTGCCATTTTTGGAAGATGGAGCAATTGTCGTGCTGCATGATTTGTCTCTTTATATGCATGCAAGTTATTTTAGTGACTTGTCAAATTTTCCTAGAATAAGTCTTGCCACAAGATACCTTTTTAATTCGGTTGTTGGTGAAAAAATAACAGTTTCTTCAAATGACAAAGAATACATTTCTACCTGGAAATTGCCTAACATCGGTGCTTTTCAAGTAACAGGTGATACTCGCAAATATATAGATGGAGTATTCTATTCCCTTGCGTTGCCATGGGGGTTCACTCCTGAGGATAATATTCTCGATAGCGTTCATAATATTATTGAAAACCATTATGACAAAACAAAATTGGCTTTGTTTGATGATGCAGTTAGAGCGAATTATTATCTTAATGCAAAAAAGATGAAATCAACTACTGATTTACCTGGAGTGTTGCAGCGATATAAAGGGAAATACATACTTTTTGGGCAAAAAGCCGCTGGAAATTATATTAAAATGATAAGAGGCATGGGTTTTGATTTGCCATTAGAAATATGGGATAATAAAATGTATGACCAGGAAATGTTTAGCGTACCAGTAGTAAAGCCCCATGAAAAACTTGATAATGAAGTAGCAATTATAATTACGGTCAAAACGCAACTTGTTTGTGAGAAAATATTATCCGGATTTTCTAGTAAGCTAAGGAGGCAGGCTTATTGGTTCAATTTTGTATATTAACGCAATGGAACAATTTAAAAAAATGAAAGAAAGAGCGGCTTCCTATATCTGGGGTGCCGGGTATTATGGCGTTTTAACCGCCTTAGACCTTGAGCGCAAAGGGGTTAAGGTTAAAGGCTTTATAGACCAGAATGCGGGCGAAATTAAAACAAGATTGAATTTGCCTGTGCTTGCTCCGAATAAAATACCATTTACTAAAGGCGTGAAAATAATAATTGCTGTTTATAACAAGGAAACTATAAAAGAAATAACAAAAACCTTGCAGTTAGCCGGGCTGAAAAAGAATGAAGATTTTGAAACTTCTTCTTTAATAACATTTCCTGTTATAAAGAAACCTATAACGCACTTGCCTCTGAACATAAATGCTCTTACATCTTACGATAATGATGATAAAAAAGAAATCAAAAAGCCGTTTGTAAGAGTTTTTGTGCCAACATATAACAATGCGGAATTTGCGAGATATAATTTAAATGGGATTTTAATGCAGAAAACAGATTTCCCATTTGAAATATATATTTACGATGACTGCTCTACAGATGGAACTTCAGATATAATACGTGAATATGCAAAAAAATATTCAAATATAATTGCAGATATTCAGTCTGAGAATTATTGGAGTAAAAATGCTTCTTTGCATAAAAAGAAGCTGAATTCAGGTATGAAAAATCATAAGTGCAAATACGTTGCCATTGCAGATGGTGATGATTACTGGACAGACCCCTATAAATTACAGCTTCAGGTGAATTTTTTGGAAAATAATAGCGATTTTAGCATGTGTTCAGGAGGGTGCATATTAAATGATAATTTAAATGCAGCGCAATACATACGTGCGGAGAATACGATGGGTGTATATGGATTTGAGTATGACTTTTATAAAGCTTGCGCAACTGATTGCAGGCCCACTTTCACCGTGCTAATTAGAACTAGCGCTGTTCCTGAATGTAAAATTGTCCAAAAATATAAGAATTGGCTTGATTTCAATATTGTTTACTATGTATTAAGAAAAGGAAAAGGATATTATTTCAATAGACTATTTGGCGTTTACAATGTGCACCACGGTGGAATTTTTAGTGTACTTCCGGTTGATCAAAAAATTGAATGGCTACGCGGATTATTCAAAGAATTGTATAGTAAAACAAAAGATGAAATTGTAAAAAAAGCCTTTTATGGATACTTAACTGCCGTATTAAAATCGAAAGAATTTCGCACAGAGGCTGTTACAAGCATTTATTTGAAAGCGTTGAAAGAATTAAAGGTGTTTCCGGATGAGTGAAACTTAATTTTCTATCTTATATCTATGCAGATGAACATAACCGTAACAAAACCATCGATGCCTCCGTTTGAGGAATTTATCCCTTATTTAGAAGATATTTGGGAGCGCAAAATATTAACTAATAATGGGTTTTACCATCAGGAATTTGAAAAAGAATTGTGTAAATATCTTAAAATAAAACATTTAAGCATTTTCACAAACGGGACTCTGCCACTTACTACGGCATTGCAATCAATGAGAATTACAGGTGAAGTTATAACATCTCCGTATTCGTTTCCTGCAACAACGCACTCAATTCAATGGGTTGGCGCAACACCGGTATTTGTTGATGTTGATAATTTCGGAAATATTTTGCCGGAAAAAATTGAACAGGCTATTACACCGAAAACATCCGCAATAATGCCGGTTCATTGCTATGGCAACCCATGCAAAGTGAATGAGATTCAAGAAATAGCAGATAGATATGGCTTGAAGGTTATTTATGATGCGGCACATTGTTTTGGCGTAGAAATAAACGGAAAAAGCATTTTAGAACACGGCGATATGGCAACGCTCAGTTTTCACGCTACAAAATCGTTCAACACTTTGGAAGGCGGTGCGCTAGTTTGCAGAGACAATGCAACAAAGGCAAGAATAGACTATCTCAAGAATTTTGGGTTTGCCGGAGAAACCAAGATAATTATGCCTGGGATTAACGGGAAAATGGATGAAATTCGTGCTGCTTACGGGTTGCTTTTGCTCAAATATATTGACAGGGAAGTAGAAAAACGCAGGAAAATTGCGAATATTTACAGAAATATGCTCGCAGGAATTAAGGGAGTGCGGTTTTTGGATGATATTGAAAATGTGAAGCATAACTATATTTATTTTCCCATATTTATTGATGAAAAAGAGTATGGAATGAGTAGAGATTCTCTTTATGAAAAGTTGAAAGAAAGCGGGTTTTATGCTCGCAGATATTTTTACCCATTGATAAGCGAGTTTTTGCCGTATAAGGATTTGCCGAGTAGCAATGCGAAAAATTTGCCGAATGCTGTGAAAATAGCAAACGAGGTTATTTGCCTGCCGATGTATGCGGACTTGGCAACAGAGGATGTGGAGAGGATTTGCGGGGTGGTGAGATGTCTACACGGAAAAACCTAGTAAAATGCAAGTTTGATTTACAATTTACTAGGTAAATTTGCTATATTATAAGGATGTACAGCAGAATAAAAGAGAATGCCATAAGGGAATTTATATCATTTTTCCCTGTTACTGCCATTTTAGGCCCCAGACA
>Ga0181987_12170_pt1 | contig 45471 bp, 32 predicted proteins | sample TergutCo191P1_FD_120224 | JGI IMG/M metagenome (GOLD analysis project Ga0181987, IMG submission 120224)
CGCAACGTTGCGTTGCCGTAGGGGCGTATTGCATACGCCCCCATTTGCCACGATGGTTGCAATATTACGCAACGTTGCGGCGCATGACAAACATTGTGCTGCGCAATGACGTTGTAGAGACGGATAATTATCCGTCTCTACGGTGTGGGTCGCAACGTCCAAAACGGTGTTGTTTGCATCATTACGTTATATTTTGCGTTTATGCAACGTCGGGTTACACGTAGGGGTTGAAAATTTTCAACCCCTACATTGTGAATTGCAATTGCATTGTGTTTTGCATTTTTCGCAACGTTGCGTTGCCGTAGGGGCGTATTGCATACGCCCCCATTTGCCACGATGGTTGCAATATTACGCAACGTTGCGGCGCATGACAAACATTGTGTTGCGCAATGACGTTGTAGAGACGGATAATTATCCGTCTCTACGGTGTGGGTTGCAACGTCCAAAACGATGTTGATTGCAATATTGCGCAACGTTACGGCGCATGACAAACATTGTTTCCAACGTCGTCAGGGCCGGAAGATGTGGCGGTTTATTTAATCTTAACGCTTGGCACGTGCCAGATTTCCTTGTTGTATTGCTTTATGGTGCGGTCGGAGCTGAATTCTCCCATGCGAGCCACATTCAAAATGGATTTTTGCGTCCAAACTTTTTTGTCGGAATAATCGTGAGCAACCAAAGCCTGGGTTTCCAAATAAGAAGCAAAATCTGCCAAAAGCAAATACTGATCTCTGGAAAGCAGACTCTCCACTATAGGCGCAAACGGACATTCCGGGTAGTTAAGCGTACGCATATAATCCAAAATTTCGCGAATATCACCGGACGATTCATAATATTCCCTCGGATGATAACCCTGCGAAACTATGCGATGGACTTCCTCAACTGTTTTTCCGAATATGTAAATATTCTCGCTCCCAACAGCCTCGCACATTTCAACGTTCGCTCCGTCAAGAGTGCCTATGGTAAGAGCACCGTTAAGGGCAAACTTCATGTTGCCTGTGCCGCTGGCTTCCGTGCCCGCTGTTGAAATTTGCTCGGAAAGATCTGCCGCCGGAATTATTTTTTCCGCATAAGAAACACGGTAATTCTCAAGGAACAAAAGCTGCAAAACTCCATTCGCGCGAGGTTCTTCGCTTATCCTGTCCGAAACAGCGTTCACAAGCCAAATAATCTGCTTTGCCATCCAATAACCGGGCGCTGATTTTCCACCGATTAAAATAGTTCTGGGCTGTATTTTCTGCCCTTTTTGAATGCGCTTTAGCAGATAAATTGCATGCATAACATTTAAAAGCTGCCTTTTGTATTCATGAATGCGTTTCACTTGAACATCAAAAATTGAATCAGGGTTTATTATTTCAACACACTGGGTGTTCTTTATAACGCTTATCAAGTTTTTCTTGTTCTCTGCCTTGGCTTTTGCAAAATCCGCTTGGAACGCAGAGTCTTTGGCGTAGCCCTCTATTTTGCTTATGCCGCATAAGTCGCCAACCCACGAACCGCCAATTCTTTTGGTAATCGCAAAAGACATGGACGGGTTTGCCTTTGCAACCCAGCGGCGAGGCGTAACTCCATTGGTTTTATTGTTAAAACGCTCAGGCCACAATTCATAAAAATCCTTGAACAGATGGGTCTTCAAAAGCTCGCTGTGCAATGCGGCAACACCGTTAACACTGTGCGAACCTATTACAGAAAGGTATCCCATGCGAACCATTTTTTCTCCGCCTTCCTGAATTATTGACATACGGGAAACACGGTCGTTTTCTCCGGGCCATTTTGTCCAAACGCTCTCAAGGAATTTTGCATTGATCTCGTAAATTATTTGCAAATGGCGGGGCAAAAGCTCCTCAAACAGGCTAACCGACCATTTTTCAAGAGCCTCCGGCATAAGGGTGTGGTTGGTGTACGCAAAAACCTTGGTTGTTATTCCCCAGGCATCCACCCAAGACAGCTTGTAAATATCCATGAGAATTCGCATGAACTCTGGGATTGCTATTGCGGGATGGGTATCGTTCAACTGAATCGCGATTTTTTCCGGAAGCTTTAGCAAAAGCTCTTTGCGCTCATTTTGATCCAAGCTTAGAAGCGTTAAATGCGTTGTGGGAATTTTATCTGCCTTGGCCATTTTTTCAATGGCAGCCTGAACATCGTTGCCACGTTCATAGCGGCGAAGTATGTCTTGGAGCGAGGCCGAGCAAAGAAAATGCTGCTGCTTTAAGCGCAGTTGCTTGCCGTTCACGGAGGAGTCGTTTGGATAGAGAACCTTTGTTATTGATTCCCATTCTTCCGTTTTGGAAGCGGCATCAACGTATCTGCCTTCGTTGAAGGTTTGCAGGTTGAATCTGTTGGATTGCGCGCTCCAAAGGCGCAGCGTATTTACCGTGTTGTTTTTATAACCCGGAACCGGAGTGTCGTATGGCATGGCTTCCACGCTTTCCGCAGCTCTCCACTTGTGGCGGATTTCTCCGTTTTCAGTGTAGCTTTCAACATGGCCTCCAAATTGAACCTGCATAACGCTTGCCGTGCGGGCGAATTCCCAGGGATTTGGGAAACGCAGCCATTCATCCGGGTCTTCCGTTTGCTGGCCGCCTTCAATTTTCTGGTTGAACATTCCAAATTCGTAGCGAAGCCCCATACCCATAGCCGGAAGCTCAAGGGTTGCCATTGAATCCAAAAAACAAGCCGCAAGCCGTCCCAAGCCTCCATTGCCAAGTCCTGCGTCTCTTTCCACTTCCTCAACTTCTTCCATAGTGAGGCCGAGTTCGTTAAGAGCCTCCGCGACTTCTTTTTCCGCATCTATGTTCAAAATGGCGTTTCCAAGCGAGCGGCCCATCAAATATTCAAGCGATAAGTAATAGACTCTCTTTACATTTTGCTTGTAATAGGTTTGCTGGGTTTTTATCCAGCGGTCAATCAGGCGATCGCGAACCGCAAAGGCTATAGCCTGGAATTTTTCGTAATCTGCGGCTTCATAGCCATCACGGGCAAGCGTGTGGCGTAAATGCACGTTAAAAGAGTCTATAAAAGCCTTTTTGGTTATTTCCAAGTCTTCTACCGTGGTGGCATATTGTTTCTTTTTGGCAGCCATGCTTATCTCCTAAAAGTGAAATTCTTTTGAAAAATAGAAAATTATTGCCTATCCTGTTGACCTAAACATTGTTTAAGCCTCACGGCAAAAACTTGAAATTAAAATCTTTGATAAGCCTCTGCTTAACAGGCACGCCGCCCACCAGCGCAGGGGAAAACTTGAATTGCCTAATCGCCGTCAAAGCCGCCGTTTCAAAGCCAAAACCCGGCGGGTCAACCAACGATACAAAAGCCTCCGTTACGTTGCCGCTCATGTCTATCACCATGTTAACCCTAGCAAAACCCACAATTTTGCGCCTAATTGCATGCTCCGGATACTGGGGAAAAACCTCTTTCAACACCCTCGCTTCAACTTCAACTTCTTCCACATTGTAAACCATGTTTTCCATTCCGCCGCTGCCAATTGAAACCCCGCTCTCGCCCACGCCCGCAAGAGACAAATCCATGGAAAAACCCTTTATCCCCTTGTTCAAGCTGCCTTGCGCCTGATTGGGCTTAAACTGATTGCTGCTCTGCGGAACATCCCTTATTGTCCTCTGCTGTATCTCCTTTTTAGGTTCCTTGACCAAAAGCTCAACCTCTCTGGGAGCAGTTTTCTCCTTCTCTTCTTTTACATATTCTTTTGAAAAGAAAAGAGCGTTTATAATAGGAACGGCCAAAAAAAATGCCGCATTTATAAGAAGAGCAAGCGGAATTATAGCGAGGAATTTAAATATACGGCCCATACCCATGTTTTCTCCAACGCTTCCAGCCACGGATAAATAGGTTTTTCTCCTTTTACCATAGCGGAAATTTTATCCGTAAATGAATAACCCCAATTATTTATGTGCTCAATTTCCACCCTAGCGTTTTTTCCTACTCCAGCGCTCTCTTTCGCAAGCTCAACTGCACGCTCAAAACCGCCAACTTCATCCACAAGGCCATTGCTTACAGCATCCATTCCTGTGAACACTTTTCCGCCGCCCAGCGAATACACCTGTTTCTTGTCCATGCCTCTGCCCTCTGCCACAACGTCTGTGAAGCGGGAATAAAAATCATCCATATATTCTTGAAGAGCCTCTGTTTCTTTTTCCGAAAGCCCTTTATACATGCTCTCTGAATTTGAACTTTCATGGGTTTTAACAACTTCCGTTCTTATTTTCAATTTTGAAAGCAAACCGCTCAAGTCCGCCTTGCCGCCGTAAATTCCAATGCTCCCCACAATGCTTCCCGCCTCAGCCACAATTTTATCTGCCGCGCACGCCGCATAATATGCGCCGCTTGCCGCCATGTCGCCAACGCTAGCTATAACAGGCATTCCTCCATCTCTCAAAGTTTTAATAACATGCCAAAGCTCGTCGGAGGCCACCGCAGAGCCGCCCGGAGAATTTATGCGCAAAATCAAAGCCTCATATTCGTTGGAATATATCAGCCAGTTCAGTGTTTCTATTAAATCGCCAACTCCCGCAACGCTTTTTCCAAACAAAGGATCATTGGAGCCATAACCGCCAACTATCATGCCATCGATGTTTAGCACAGCGATTTTCTTTCTTGGCTGCCAGGAATTCGAAAATAGTTTTTCATTGCTCAAATACCAGTCGTCAAAATACGCATCCTTGTTTTCCTTGCCGAGCAACGCCTTGAAAACATATTCCGGTGCTTCTTCCAAATAGAGAATTGTGTCTGCCAAGCCGTTTTTCTTAGCCTCTTTTGCCGTGACTTTCGGGTTGTTTGCGATGCTGTCCAAAAATTCCGGCGAAAGATTTCTTGAAGCGGCAATAGTGTCTCTAACCACACTCCACCATCCGTCTAAAATCTCCTGCAAATTCTCTCTGGCTTCCCTGCTCATGGAATCCAATGTATAAGGCTCTGTAGCAGACTTGTATCTTCCATATCTCACAGATTCAATCTTTATCCCCACCCAGTCCAATAAACCCTTGTAATATAAAACCTCGCTTGAAAGTCCTTTGAAATCGACAAAAGCCGAGGGTTGCAAAATTATTTTTTCTGCAGCAGACGCAGCGTATATAACGCCGGGACGATAGCTATCTGTGTAAGCCGCTACTTTTTTGCCTTTTTTCCGCAGCGAATAAATTCCCCTGCGAATTTCCTGCGAAATGCTTAATCCGCCGCTGTAACTTGAAAAATCGAAAACCACGGCCTTCGCATTTGATTTTTCGAGCAGCGCAAATGTGTTCCGCAATGTTTCCAAATCATCTGCCTGCCTGCCGAGCAAGCTCCAGCCGCTGTTTTTTTCATTTATGCGGCCAAGAGGAACACGAATTATTTTTGTGCCGCTAAGCGATTCTTTGTTCAAATCTGAGTGCCAAAGCAAGCTCGCCTTTTTGAAATTCAGGTCTGAATTCCTGTTCGAATCCCAATCCAAGTCGTTTGCCGAGCCAACTACAGAAAGATTGAAATACGAGCCAAATTCACCGGAAAGAGAAATGCCAAAGCGTCCGTTGTTGTCCGGTTCCACAAGCGGGAATTCCAGCCCAAAAGTCCAGCCGGAAGCCTCCAGCTCAAGCAGTAAATTTTGCTCGGTTTGCGAATTAAAATTCTTCAATTGCGTGTAATTTTTGAATTCCGCATTCCAGCTCAAAGTTATTCCTCCGCTAAGTGGCCTTATTGAAAGCCCTGCGTTTTGCTTTCTGGTTTGGTAAAAGCCATATTGCGCAAGCTGCTCGCTCCAAAATCCAAGCGAAATAACAGACACCGGGCGATAAATAAACCCAGGTGACCACGAAAACGCCGCAGCGTCTTTTTGCGAAACTCTGGCAGTCGAAAATCTGCTGCCAAAAAACAATGAGCGGCTTGAATTGAATTTATTGCTCACAAGAGACCACTCGCTTCTGTCATAACCGTCCGGCCCTGTTGTCCAGTCAAAAGCGCCTCCGTAATTATTTCTCCAAAATCCGAGCAAAAAATTGTCCATGCCATTGATATTGCCTTTGTTCTGCTCATAGCTGAAAATCGCGCCGGGGCTTCCAAAAGCACTGAGAGCAGCCGGGTTTCCCTGCATTCCGCCGTTTTGAGAAAGCGAAGCGTAGCGGCCTTCGCCGGAAATAGCGGCTAATAGCGGCGCAGCAAGGGTAATTATGGCTATAATAAGAACTTTCATGGAATAGAAGATAGAATATTCACCTGCTAATGACCAATTTTTGCCTCTTTTCAAAAGTTGTTTTGCCTTGCACTGTATTTTGCACAACATAATGATAAAGGCCGTTTGCCAGCATTCGCCCTCTTGAATCCTTGCCATCCCAGTGGGTAACTCCGGAAATCGCATTGTTTATGATTTTGACAAGCTTGCCGTTCTGGTCAAAAATTTTTATTCTAACACTACCCTGCCTCTCGCCGGATAAATCTTTGAAATAAAAAACCGTTCCGCTCTTTTTCATCGGATTCGGCGCATTGAAAACATCTGCCAAACCCTCTTTGATATCCGAGTTGAGCAACACTCTCAGAGAACGAAACGTTATATTGCCCAAAATATCCTGAGCGTTAACTCTGAAAACATATTCGCCCGGATCATATGAAGTTCCGAAGTTCATCCTTGCAACCGCACGTTTTCCTGTTTGTTCGGAAAAAGACCAGGGATGCCAAGAAGGAGCAACCGGGCTTACCTCAAAAGAAACGCCTTCGCCGGCCTCTTCCCTGTAATCTATGCCGGTGGAATCTTCTATTACAACGTCCAGGCAAGCCGGAATTTCCAAGCTGATTTGCGCATTTTCCGCATAAGGCGCGGCAATTCCGGAACGCATGCACGGATAAATATTTATGGTAGGCGAGGTGTTGTCTTGAATTGAATCTGCGTAAGGCGAGGTTCCAAATAGCGCAATGCCACGTATTATGCTTCTCCCTATTTCGGCGGAGCCCGGTTTATAGCTCCAAAGCTTTATTTGCGCAGAGGTGTCTCCAAGCGAAAGTTTGCGAGGGGTGATGAATTCCGTTGAAAATTTGCCGTCTTTTATTTGCAGTTCCTCGCTATAGATAGGGCTGCCCTCCTGTTTTATAGGTATGGAAACTATATCGCTTCCTTTATTATGCAAAAGCGTTCGCTGCTTTTCCCCTTCCAAAACTTGCATGCGAACAATTCCGCTTTGCACGGAAGCTGTGCCGGAGATTTTCAGTTTTTGCAACGCTTGGATTGTATCAGGAGCGTTGTCCAAATTTATCTTAATATTTTGTTTTGGCATGCTCAAAACCGGTTCTCCCAAAAGTACGTATTTTTCATTATTGTATCGATTTGGGCTGAAAGAAATTGACGTGTTCCGTTTTGCTTTTAAAATAGCATCTCCTAAAAGAATGTCTGGACCAATGGCGTTGCTTAAAACTTTCTTTGCCAATGCTTCATTTAGAGAAGCATAGCTCTCCCTGAGAGAACCTATTGAAGCTATGGCTCCTTTGGATTTGGCATTTACAAATATTTCTGAGAGACTTGTGACAGCGGCATCGTCAAAGCGTGCCACAAGGCATGAAAAAGAACCTAAAATCGTGTATTTTCCCGCATTTGAAATGCTGTTCAAAGATGAGGTATTGAGCAAATCTTCGTCTGCCCACATCACAGCGTTTCCATGCCCGTAATAAAGGGTAAAAAGAGCGCCCTGATTTAAACGCAGCAGCAATTCCCTGGATGCGTCAGGTTTTTTATTGTTGCCGTCTTTGCCATATTGCAGCAGGGAAATTATTCGCCAGTTAATCGCAAAACCCAGACTTTGCGAAACAGAATCTGTGTTGTTGATGGTATTTGCCATTTGTTCGGTATGCACAATCCCGTCATTGATAGTTCCTTGCAAATCATCATCTGCGCCGAATATAATGGTGTTTCTCCAAGTTCCATTGTCCATTGAAGAAACATTTTCATAGTCTTTTGCTTTTTGAATGTAATTTTCAAGTTCTGCTGCGTTTGAAACTGGAAGGCGGCCAACAGCCAAAGCCAGCTCATACTCCTTGAATCTAATAGCCTCACCCGAATCTAAAATAGCGAAAAAATCATCAGATGACGTATCTTCTGCTTCGTAAGGCGGAATTAAATTGCTTTTGGAGCTTGTTGACCGGATTTTTCTGTAATCATAATTTCCGCTGCCGGCGAGCAAAACATATTGCAAATCCTTGCAGCGGCTTTTTGCATACCTTATATAATCTCTAATCGCAACCGGAGAGGCTTGCGCGCCGTGATTTCTGTAAATTTCTTCTACCAAAACAACCGAGGTATTAAATTGTTTCGGAGCCGCTCCGCTTTCCCTGAATTGCTTTAGCTTAATAGCGCTGTTTTGCAAAATTTCCGAAGTCAAAATCAAATACTGTGTTTGGGCTGGAATTTCCAGCGGATTTGATACTGAGTTTATTGCAGCGGGAATCGCTTCAACAAAGGCCGGAGTTTTGTAGCTGCCTTTTTTATGCAAAAAATATCTTGTGTCTGCTTCGCCAGATATTGTGTCATTTTCTCCGTTTAAAATTTCCACCGGAATAAAATTTTCAGTTTTTATAAGTTCCATATTCGCAGGCAGGGGTATTTTTATCGCTCCGGTTTCTGTTCCCGGAAACAGCCATTCATCGCCTGCGCTTTGCATGGCATTGTAATTGTAGGCTATGGACAATCCGTCAAATCTATCGTTTTGCCCGTTTTCCAAACTTAGAATTTCCACTTTGTATGAATTATTTGCGCTTGCGTTCGCAGTCGCAAAAACAAATGTTCCGGTGCCTCCTCCGAAAATAGTATCTGTTATATTCAATTTTTTGTTTTGAAAATAAAAATCAAAATTTACGCCTCTCATTTTATTTTTTAAAGGCTCGGCAGAAGTGCCGGGGCTATAGCTGAAAGAACGCTTGGGAAAAAATGAAACGCCTATGTATATGGAGTCTCCTTGCAATCCGTTTATGTTCCTAACGCTGTTTTGAAATTCATTTTGATTGATGGCTATTCTTTCGCCTTTCACTCCCCATGCCCAGAACCATTCCTTGCCGGTGTTCTCTTCTATGGCATGGTCGCCAAAATAGTTGTCGCGCAAAATCAAGTCCTTTTCGGAGCGAGCGTATTTTTTCCAAGCTATGTTTTTTGCCAAGTTTATGCTTTTTGCGATGCTATCCAGTTTTTTCCCTGTTCCGCCTGCGCCTAAATAAAAATGCTGGTAAAAACTGTAGGGTGAATTTGAAAAGTAATAATCCATTCCGCTTGAAGAATTGCTTTTTTTCCAAATCGCCGTACCATAGCCAAAAAACGCTATCGAGTCTCCGCTGTCAAAAATCCCGTTGTTATTTTTATCTTTTACCTGAATTGGAATTTCCTGCGCGTTAGGAAATATTTCTTTGTCTATATATTCCGGCAAAGTGTCTGGCGATGCGCTAAAAAGCCTTAACTTTGAGTTTGTTATTCCGTCTATCTCGTTTTCCCTGCCGGCGGCACGCATTGTTTTTCTTAAATCGTCAAAAGAAAGCGCATACATTCCATCTGCCGTCACAGACAAGTCCGTGCTGCCAATTCCAATTCTCAGCAGCCAGTCAACGCCTGCCGCAGAGCTTTTCTTTGCGATATGCTGTTTTGTTTGTGCCGCTCCGAATTTTGCCGCTGCGTTTTTATTTTCAACAGATGCCAAAGCTCTTTTGCCAATCGGGTATCCTTTTGCGTTTTCGCCAAAACTCATTTTAATTCTGAAATGTCTTCTCAGGGTCCATGAATTCCCATTTGAATAGAGGAGAGGAACGTCAATTTTAACTTTCCACAAATTGTCTTTTAAATAGGGTTTGCCTATTTTCAGCGAATTTGAATTTTGCTCTGCGCCGCAAGGTTGCCCGCTCAGTTTATCCGTTTTTAGGTTTTCCACATTAACGCTTGGCAGGGATGCGCCGGGCAAGGCTATTATATATGTTCTGAAGGGAATGCCGGGAGCCTCAGCGTCTCCGAAATAGGACGATTTATCCGGCATAAAAAGGATTCCGTCTTTACAAGGCAGCGTTGTTATTGCAGCAACACTGTCTGTGAAAACAAATTCGCTTGGCAAATCGCGCTGAATTTCAAGAGCGAGAATGCCAAGAGGCAACAAAATAATGGTCTTTAAGGCACGGCAAAAGGTCACGATTGGAATGTAGAAAAATTACTTCACATTCACCACTCTGCTTGAACTTATGCCCGGTGCTTTTATGCGAACTATGTATGCTCCCGGCGCAACGTCTATGCGGAGTCCATCGGAAGCTACGCCGTAATAAAGAACCTTGCCCTTGGCATTGTAAACGCCAACTTTTGCATTCTGCGGCGCCTTTCCAAACACAATGCCGCCCGGAACAGGGCTTGCTGTAAAACTTGCCTTTGGAACTGCAGCAAAAACAGGCGCGACAATTCCGTCTCCGGTCATATAAACGTCCAAGCTCGCTATGGTTATGGAAGCTTCTGCTTCTGCGCCATTCGTTGCCGGGGCAAAGCTCATGCCAACTACCATTTCTGCTTCTTTTGTGCTTATGGACTGGCCAAGCTCGTTTTTGAAATCTTCAATGGAAAAGCTTAAAGCTCCGGTCGATAGCTTTTTTGCCAAAGCAAAGCGAGCCGCAGATTGCGCGGATGTTGCTGGCAGGGTCACAAAATAACCCTCTGCGTATGAAACTCCCGGAATGTCCAGGTACAAACGCCATTCGCTGCTTGATGTGTAATCAACCACTATGCTGTCGTTTTGGCTTGCGTTTGGGGAAACATCGCTGTTTATTGCGGCAAAGCCGTCTTTGGATACACTGGCGGTTATTGTTATGCCGTTTTCGGTGGCTGCAGCGTTTATCTCGGAGTTGCCTGTTGTTGTGCTAACCCAGCCGCTTACATTTGCTTGTTCCACAATGCTTGCGATTTCTATTGTCTTTGTGCCGGCAGTTTGCGCTTTTGAGAGAATGGCTCTTATTGCCAAATCTGTTTCTGGCATTGCGAAAGACAGCGATGGGTTTTGGTGGTCCACATTTAGCACGCCTGCAGGGAATATATCCCAATAGCCGAACACATAGCCTTCCGGAATAGTGGCGTTAACAGAGACTGCTGCGTTTTTGGCATAACTATTTGCTCCGGTTCCGCCGCCGACGGTGAGAACGTATTCTATCGGTTTAGCAATTTGTTTGTACATTGGAGTGACTTCCAAGTCCATTTTTGGCATTAGAAATTTAAGAGTTTCGTTGAACAGGTCTGCGCTATCCAATATTACCGGTTTATTTTTTGAAGTCACTTTCCAGCGTTCAAATTCTTGCGATGCTGGTGCTGCGTTTGCTTTTATGGAAACGGTGTCATATGCGCTGAATTCCATTGTTTGCGCAGTTGCTCCAACGTTTATGGTCAGAGTGTATTGCACAGGGAGAGAGACAAAGACTGTCCATGTTTGTACATAGTTAGTAGTTGCGGTCAAGCCGTTTTTTATGGTGGCAGTGATTGTTATGGTACCGGCTTTGCTGAATGTGACGAGGCTTGAGAAATCTGCTCCTTCAACGCTCCATTCTATGCTGCGGTTGGTTGCGGTTGCAGGCATAACCATTTCGTTGCCCAAGAAGAATGCATCGCCGACTGTTGCGAATTTCGGGAAGAACGCTTTTATGCTGTCAACTTTGACGAATTCCGGTGTAACAACAGGTGGCGATACTGTTACCTGCCAAGTTTGCGTATAGTTGGAAGTTGCGCTTAATCCGTTTGTTATAGTAGCGGTGATTGTGGCAGTGCCAACTTTGTCAAACTGAACTCTGTTGTCTGAGGTTCTGGTAGCTCCGGTCACATTCCATGTAATTTGCTTGTTTGTTGCGTCTGATGGCTGCACTGTTGCGGAGCTCAAGCTAACTTCATATCCTTGTTCCACTTGGTACACATTCAGTGCAGCAGCCGGAATATTCAAGGTTATGCCCGTAACCGGAACAAATTGCGGAGTGCCGCCGCTGACGACTTTAATTGTTTTCTTGGTTATGTCACTAGCATAGGTGGAAGTAACTGCCATTACGCTAACAATCAAAAAGTCTGCTGTTTCGTCTGCGGCAACCGTAAAAAGGCCATTGTTGGAATTAATATTTGTATTCGGGCTTTGCTGTCCGGAAACGGACCAAGTAAGCTGCGCACCTGAAATCTGATTGCCGTTAAGCATCACAGTAGCCGCAAATTGCGCAGAACTACCTACAACAATTGAGTCGGAAGATTGGATTGTAACGGTAAGTGGCGAAACTACAGGTTGCGTTACAGTTACTTGCCAAGTTTGCGTATAGTTGGAAGTTTCAGTCAAGCCGTTTGTTACAGTAGCGGTGATTACAGCGGTGCCAGTCTGGTTAAATTGAACTCTGTTGTCAGAGGTTCTGGTAGCTCCGGTCACATTCCACGTAATTTGCGTATTTGTTGCGTCTGATGGCTGCACTGTTGCGGAACTCAAACTAACTTCATATCCTTGATCCACTTGGTACACACCCGACGGTGCCGGAATATTCATGGTTATGCCCGTAACCGGAACAAATTGCGGTGCACCGCCACCGATTATCTGCACTGTTTTTTGGTCTGTGCCGCTGGCACTAGCTGTCATGGCTGTTACGCTCACAAGCAGAGCAGTTGCCGTTTCGTCTGCGGCAACCGTAAGAGTACCGCTGCTGGAATTAATCGTTGTGTTCGGGCTATTTTGGCCGGAAACGGACCAAGTAAGCTGCGCACCTGAAAACAGATTGCCGTTAACCATCACATTAGCCGAAAATTGTGCCGTGCTACCTGCCTGAACTGTGCCCGGAGATAGAATTTCAGCAGTAACCGGAGAAACGACGTTTCCTGTTACAGTAACATTCCATGTTTGTGTATAATTGGAAGTTTCGGTCAAGCCGTTTGTTACAGTAGCGGTGATTACAGCGGTGCCAGTCTGGTTAAATTGAACCCTGTTGTCGGAAGTTCTGGTGGCTCCGGTCACATTCCATATAATTTGCTTGTTTGTTGCGTCTGATGGCTGCACTGTTGCGGAGCTCAAACTAACTTCATATCCTTGATCCACTTGGTACACACCCGACGGTGCCGGAATATTCAAGGTTATGCCCGTAACCGGGACGAACTGCGGAGTACCGCCATTCCCGGCTACATTTATAGTGGTTATAGCCTCGCTACCATCCTGTTTAAAGACAGCTTTTATAGTCAGCACCTCTGCCGTTTCGTCCGCACCAACATAGAGTGTACCCATTTGAACCATTGTGTTTTGGCTGTTGTTGCCGGAAACATACCAGTCAAACGCAGAAATCAGAAGGCCGTCAACGATTGCCGTAAGCTGCACTGTAGCGCCCTTTTGAACTTCAGGCGGTATTTGAATCTCAATATTAGACCCGCCGCCGCTAACTCCTCCAACTATTTTCACAGTTTTTTGTTCTGTGACTTGGCCGATAGTTACGGCAGGAATGGCCGTTAAAGTCACAAGCAGTTCAGTTGCCGTTTCGTCTTTGGCAACCGTAATAGTCAAAATACCATTAGCGGTATCAATAACCGTGTTCGAACTTCGCTGCCCGGAAACAGACCAAGCAAGCGGCGCATTTGGAACCAGATTACCATTACCCATCACAGTAGCCGTAAACTGCGCAGAAGTACCTGCAGTCACGGTGTCTGGGGATTGAATTGTAACTTGTACGTTTTGCCCCCAGATAAGAGAAACAAAAGACAAGAGAATTGCAACTGTAAACATTAGTTTACGCATAAAAACCTCCTTTTGAGTTGTTAAATCTGGCAAATAAAAAAGAGGCAGGTATTTCTACCATGCCCCTCCCTTGATTTAAATCGCCCATTGACTTAAACCTTGACCGTCGTAACTTGTAAAAACTTGCCATTAAGCGGTAACTTAGAAAATATCATGACGTTGTTAATAAAAAATAGCTGATGGTAGTGGCTAGCAAAACCACTAGCCACTGACCACTAGCCTAGAGGAGTTAATAGCGTTTTCTATATTCCCTCTAAAAGCTGAAAAAGGGAGTATAATGTTTACTGGCATAGTTCAAACTTGCGGAAAAATAGCTGAACTGAACAAGCTCGGCGATGCCCTGCAAATGAAAATTTTTGCGGAGAATTATTTTGCAAGCAGCAAAAAAGGCGATAGCGTTGCAAACGACGGCGTTTGCTTAACCATAGAAAGCTGCTCTGCAAGCGAAGCGGTTTTTACCCTGATAAACCAAACGGTAATCAACACTTCTTTTTGCCGAGCCACAGTCGGAGGCTTGGTTAACCTGGAACTTCCTTGCCGCCCGGACTCCCTTATGGGCGGCCATTTTGTAATGGGACACATAGACAGCGCGGCAACCGTGAAGCAGGTTGTTAAAAGAGAAACAGGCTTGGAAATAGACTTGGAAATTCCTGAAAATCTTTCCAAATACATTATACACAGAGGCTCAATCGCTTTGAATGGAATAAGCTTCACAGTCGCGGAAGTTCCTGAAAAAAATATAATCAGAGTAGCTGTCATTCCCGAAACAATAAGAGTTACAAACATAAGTTGCTGGCAGCCCAGCAGCCTAGTGAACGTAGAAGTGGATATGATGGGAAAGTATATTGAAAAATTATTGGAGAAATATGCTGTACGGGATATTTTCTGATATTCACGGCAATTTGCAAGCGCTTGAAGCGGTGTTGCGTTCCATGGAATCGCGCAAGGTTGATAAGCGCATTTGCCTTGGCGATATTGTTGGCTATGGAGTGAATCCCAACGAGTGCGCCGCTCTTGTGAAAAAGCACAGCGATTTGTGCCTTTTGGGAAACCACGATAGCGTAGCTTTAAAACGGGAAGCCTATTCCGATTTCAACATGTATGCGAAAGCGGCTATGGAATGGACATGGGCGCACATAAACGATGAAACGAAAGAATATTTGAATTCTCTGCCATACATGGTAAAAGAAGGGAGTTTCACTTTTGTGCATTCTTCTCCGGCAGCTCCAACGGACTGGCATTACATAGCGGATTTGGAAGGGGCATTGGATTCTTTTGCTTATTTTGAAACTCAAAGCTGTTTTATAGGGCACACTCACAGCCCTGTTATGGTTGCAATAGACAGCAAAGGCCCTTATGAGGAAATTCCCGTGATTTCCGACGGCCCTCTTTACCGCCCAAAGAAAAATGAAAAAGTTTTGGCAAATGTAGGCTCTGTGGGGCAGCCTAGAGACAGAGACAACCGAGCCTGCTGGTGCTTGGCAGATAGCGAAGGCGACTGGATAGAGTTTATTCGCGTTGAATACGATATTGAAAAAACTCAAGACGCAATGCGCAAGGAAGGCTTGCCGCTGTTTTTGATTGAGAGGCTTGCGCTTGGCCGCTAAAATTTATCTTGCAAATTTTGATAAGCTTTCTGCTGCGATAAATGCTGAAGTTTTGAAATATGTTAAAAGGTTGAATGGCACAGCAGAGCTTGCTGTTTTTAAAACCTCCGAAGCTTTTGAAAAGAAATTTCCCGCCGCTCAATTTACACGCATTATTCTCAGCGAAGAGGGAACTCTTTTAAACACAAAGCAGCTTGCGGGGTGGCTAAACCCAAGAATGTCAAAAAACATGGTATTCCTTGTTGGCTCCGCATACGGCATAGAACCGGAAATCAAGCAAAGCGCAGACTTGCTTTTATCCCTTTCGCCGCTCACTTTTTCGCACGAGCATGCGTTTTTGCTGCTGGCGGAACAGGTTTATCGTTGTTTGATGGTGATAAAAGGGCATCCGTATCATCATGGGTAGAGGGGACTTTTCTAAATTACCCTTATCAAACTAACGTTGAGGTTAAAATGAGTGCTCCCAAATGGTTGAAATGGACTACAATTAAACCTGTTAATATGCAGGTTTTGAACGATTTTATGTGCGCAGACCCGTTTTCAATACTCGGTTTGCATCCCATAAACAAAGGAAGCAAAATGAGCGTTAGGGTTTATTTGCCCGGCGCAAAAACTGTTTCCGGGGAAGCTTTGGATAAATCCCGCAAATTCAATCTGGAAAAACTTGGCAATTCCGGCTTTTTTGAAGCCCAAATAGAGGAAAAATACGAGCACTTTTTATACAGGCTCTGCATTGAACTGGAAGACGGCTCAAAATACTCCGTTATAGACCCCTACGTTTTCCCGCCGGTTTTAAGCGATTTTGACTTGCATTTGATGCAATCAGGCGTTCATTACGAGCTTTACCGCAAATTGGGCGCGAACCTTGCGGAATCGGAAGGAATTAAAGGCACTATATTTTCCGTGTGGGCGCCAAATGCTCGCTCTGTGTCTGTTATAGGCAATTTTAATTCATGGGACGGCCGCAGGCACCAAATGCGTGTTCGAGGAAACAGCGGAGTTTGGGAAATATTCATTCCGGAAATAGGAGAGGGCGAGCTTTATCGCTTTGAAATACATTCCCAAGAAGGAAACATGTATCAAAAAGCCGACCCAATCGCAAAATACAGCGAGCTTCGCCCCAACACTGCCTCAATCGTCACACATCTGGACGGCTACGAATGGGGCGACGACCTTTACATGCGAACTCACAGCGCAACGCAATTTTTTAATTCCCCCGTGAATATTTACGAAGTTCACCCCGGCTCCTGGAAAAGAGACCCGGAAAATCCCAGCCGCTTTTTGAACTGGGACGAGCTTGCAGACAGCTTGATTCCATATATTTTGGACATGGGCTACACTCACATCGAATTTATGCCGGTTATGGAACATCCTCTGGATCAATCTTGGGGCTACCAAGTTACAGGTTACTATTCCCCTACCAGCAGGTATGGCTCGCCGGACCAGTTCCGCAGATTTGTGGACAAATGCCACCAGAGCAACATAGGCGTTATTTTGGACTGGGTGCCTGCGCACTTTCCAAAAGACGGTTTTTCTCTTGGCCGCTTTGACGGCAGCGCTTGCTATGAGCATTCGGACTCAAGGCAAGGCGAGCATCCGCATTGGGGAACCTATATTTTCAATTACGGCAGAAGAGAAGTCGCGAATTTTTTGATTTCAAACGCTATGTATTGGTTGAAAGAATTCCATGCAGACGGTTTGAGAGTTGATGCTGTAGCAAGCATGCTTTATCTGGATTACGGCAGAAATCACGGCGAGTGGATTCCCAATAAAGACGGCGGCAACATAAACTACGATACAATAGAGTTCTTAAAGCATTTGAACAGCGTAATGGGCAAAGTGGCTCCTCACGCTATTTTCATAGCAGAAGAATCCACGAGCTTCCCAAGCATAACGCGCCCGCCGGAGATTGGCGGCCTTGGGTTCCATTACAAATGGAACATGGGATGGATGAACGATTTTTTAACCTACATAAGCAAAGAACCTGTTCACAGAAAATACCATCACCATAATTTGACTTTCAGCATGATTTACGCTTATTCCGAGAACTTTATTTTGGTTCTTTCCCACGATGAGGTTGTTCACGGAAAGGGCAGCATGCTCAGCAAAATGCCCGGCGATTGCTGGCAGCAATTTGCTAACTTGCGCTTGGCTTATGCCTTTATGTATGCGCATCCGGGCAAAAAGCTTTTGTTTATGGGCAGCGAGTTTGGCCAAGGCAAGGAGTGGGAGGAGCAGCATTCTTTGGATTGGCATTTGCTGGGTTTTGAAGTTCACAACGGATTGCACAATATGATGAGAACTCTTGGCCAGTTGTATAAATCCGAGCATGCTTTCTGGGAAATAGATCATCATTGGGATGGTTTTGAATGGATTACCTGCGACGATGTTGACAACTCCGTTTTGAGTTTTGTGCGCAAGTCCAGAAGCGGCGAACTGATTTTGTGCATTTTCAATTTCACCCCTGTTCTCAGAGCGCCTTATCGCATTGGCGCGTCTGCCGGCGGCAAATGGATTGAAATTTTCAACTCAGATTCCCAGCTTTGGGGCGGCAGCAATCAGGGCAATGCCGGCGAGCGCTGGACGGAAGATGTTCCGTCTCACGGCAAGCAGTGGAGTTTGGAGCTTACCGTTCCGCCTTTGGGAGCAATTTATTTGAAAAAGGGATAGAAATGCTGTACTTGCTTGAAACACGTGAATTGTCAAAGGTTTACACAGAGACCGGAGGCGAGCTTGAAATTTTAAAAAATGTGAATTTTTGGCTCACCGAAGGAAGCATTGCCGTGCTAACCGGAGCCAGCGGTTCCGGCAAGTCAACTTTTTTGAATGTAGTGGGTGCGTTGGATAAGCCTACCAGCGGCTCAGTATTTTTTTACGGCAATGAAATGTCCAAATTTTCGAGGCGGGTGATAAACAGGTTTCATCGCAAGAACTTGGGTTTTATGTTTCAGTTTCATCATTTGCTTTCCGAATTTACCGCTTTGGAAAACGTGCTTATGCCGGCGAGAATAGACAAGCGAAACGTTAAAGAGAGCCGCGAAATGGCTCTTGAACTTTTGGATGCGGTAGGGCTTTCGGAGCGAACAGAGCATTTGCCCAGAGAACTTTCCGGCGGCGAGCGCCAGCGGGTTGCCTTGGCGAGAGCTTTGATGAACAAGCCAAGCCTTATTATAGCAGACGAGCCAAGCGGAAACCTTGACGAAAAAAACGCTGAAATACTCAAATCTCTGATTTTAGAACTCAACAAAAAGTACAATCAGACGTTTTTGATAGCAACCCACGATATGGACTTGGTAGAAATAGCCACGCATCGCTGGACAGTTGCGCATGGAACCTTGAGCATTCGGTAAATTTCACCTCACCACAATAATTTTATTTTCTCCATTTTGGCGTACAATATAAGCACCTGCTGTTTTTGGCTTTTGTTTTCCCAGCGGCTTGCCTTTTAGGTTGTAATACACAGCTTCTTGAGAGATAATCAAAGTGGGTGTTTTTTGTCCAATGTATAGAAAATCGTTAGGATCATCAGACAAATAGACGGTTATCTGAAGCTTATCGTTAATTGTATAGGTTTCATCTTCTGCGGCTTCATAGGCACCAGTTACCCAAAGCACGAGCAAACCGGGGAAAGGTCCTCCGCTTGGGCCTGGAATTTCAAGCATTTGATTTATTTGAACTTCATTGATCCCAAGTGAATCCGTGAAGAATCTAAGGCCGGAATTGCTTCCTCCAGGATTTGCCGTTTGTGTGATGTTGACAAACTGTCCATAACTTCCACCTTCCAACGCAGGAGCAAGAAATACTTCAAATGTGCATCCTGGTGTTCCGTAGCGACTATGCTCTTCGCAACTCCAGCTACCTGTGGCAAAGCCAATGGGAATCAACTTGCCAGATACTGTGCTTTTGTTCTTTGGCCCCAAGTTGTAAATAAGCTTGCCGTCATCTCCATAGATATTGCCCCAAACGGGGGATACCATTGTACCTGCGGTGAAACTTGTCATTAGAGCTGGTCTGGCACTCTGGTATTCATCTGCTCTTTCGTCTTTGATTTGGGCGTAAACTTTGTATGAGCCCATAAGGCCGAAGTATGGTGCTCTGGTGCGAATTCCGGCAACTGCGCCTACAGTGCCTGAGTAATAGTTGAACAATACTACGCCGCCATAACATTCAAGGTTGTCTCCGTTTCTTTTGCAAGCGGAATTGCTTGGGCTAAGGTTCATTTGGTCGCCTCTGCGGTTTAGCATATAGTAGTCAAGAATATTGCCAAGTTCCTCGCCGCATGTTGTGGAGGTTTCATGTTCAACGCAAACTTTTGCACCTTGAGATGCTGCTGCGTTGCCTTGAACGATAAGAGAATTTTTTTGAGTTGGAAATGAGCATGCGCCAGTTCTATTTTGGTCGGTTTTACTCCAAATAGGAGACCCTGATGGAATAAAGAACAGATCGCCAGAGCCGCCCACAACGTTATTGAATTGTTCCAAAAGATTAAACGGAGTTGAATAATCGCCCATCCAATCCATTGGATCTTCTTCCAAACCTAAAAGACCCAACTGGTCATTTGGAGGGTTATTAAGCCAAATTAAAGTAGGTGCGTTTGGAGGCGTGGCATTGAGCCATGTTTTCTTGAACCAACCACAACGGGAGTCATCAGAATCAAGTTTTTCTGTCTTTAAACCATTATCCATCCAAACTATAAAAGGCGTACCCAAATTCCACGTCCACTCAGGGTCGCTTGGGGGCAAAAAGTAGAAATTGTAAGACTGTTGTGCCATAGTATTTGTTGCGAACAATGTCAGCATGAAAAAGGTTAACGGCAACACTCCCTGCTTCAAATTTATCTTGGTAACCATAAAAAAGGAATATAGAAAAATACCAAGCCTCCACATAAGGCTTTCCTATTACAAATTTTTCAAGACCCTACTCGCTAACTACTTGCCACTTGCCGCTGGATCTTGAGTTTAAAGGCTCGTAATGCCTTATGCTTTCTCCAATGTAAATCTGGCGAGGACGGTAGATTTTCTGCTTTGGATTGTCGTGAACTTCTTTCCAGTTCGCAATCCAGCCAGGCATGCGGCCAATGGCAAACATTACCGTGAACATATTCAGCGGAATGCCTATGGCCTTGAAAATCAAACCTGAATAAAAATCCACGTTCGGGTAAAGCTTGCGCTCTATAAAATAATCATCGCGCAAAGCAATGTCCGCAAGCTCTTGGGCAATCTCCAAAAGCTCGTCGCTTTGACCCTGCTTTTTCAAAACTTTCTGAGCAGCGTCACGCAAAATTCTAGAACGAGGATCAAAATTTTTGTAAACCCTGTGGCCAAAACCCATCAGCTTAATTCCGTTTTCCTTGCGCTTTACTTTTTCAACAAAATCCTTAACCGAAATGCCGCTTCTGCGAATCTCTTCTAGCATTTCCACAACAGCCTGGTTTGCGCCTCCGTGCAAGTGCCCCCACAAAGCATTCACGCCCGCCGCTACGCTTGCGAACAAATTCGCGCCGCCGCTCGCAACCATGCGAACCGTGCTTGTGCTGCAATTCTGTTCATGGTCAGCATGCAGGATCAAAACCAAGTTCAACGCCTTTACTATGTCCGGATCCGCAATATGAAGCTTGTTCGGCAAAGAGAACATCATATGCAAAAAGTTTTGCACATATCCGTATTCCGGAATGGCATACATAATGGGCCTGCCTGTACTCATCTTATAAGCCGCAGCCGCTATTGTGCGAACTTTTGAAATCAATCTGGCCGCAGCTTCTTCAAATTCCGCTTCGTTCTTCAAGCTGGTAAGCAACTCCTTGTGGTAGCCGCTTATTGAGCTTATCATCGCGCTCAAAATTGCCATTGGCGGAGCATCAATCGGAAAACCATCGTAATGATGCCTTAGACCTTCATGCAGGAGCTCGTGCTCGGTTAAAAGCATGGAAAAACGGCGAAGCTCGGTTGGAGTTGGAAGCCTTCCCCAGATAATTGTCCAAGCCGTTTCTACAAAAGTACTTTTTTCGGCGAGTTCTTCAATGGGATAACCCCGGTTGCGCAGAATGCCTTTATCGCCATCTATGTAAGTGATGGCGCTTGTGCAACTGCCGGTATTTGAAAAGCTGTCATCAAGGGTGATGTAGCCACTCTGGTCTCTTAGCTTGGATATATCCAACGCCAACTCGTTTTGAGTTCCTCTCACAATGGGCAAAGAATACTCTTTGCCGTCTATGCTTAATTTTGCAACACTCATTTAAATATCTCCGCAATATCGTTTTTCAACATTTTTTCATATTTCTGAAAAAACATATAAACATCTTCTATAGCTGTTTGGTACGTTTCTTCGGTATTTTTGCGCTTTAACATACGAATGTTTCTGGAAACACAAAGACCCGCAGCTAAAAGAGAAAAATTATGGGTTATCTTGCTTTCCAGCAAATCCCGCCATCTGCAATCATCCTTGCTAGGCAATATTGTATCCATTATGCCTCCTCCAGCTCTAAGTAAGTGCTTGCATTGCCCATAATCTGATAGGCAATTTCTCCAAAAGTCAACGGACCGTCTACGCCACACGGAATGTAGCCGTTTTTATTAAAAGTCAAATGATTGAATATGCAGGTGCATCCGCATATATACTTTTCCTTATCTATCAAGTTGTTTATGGAATAAGTATCCGGCTGTTCTGCCATTTCAGTGAAACGGTATTCAACATCGCTGAACACAGCCTGGCGCAAAAGCATTTCATCGCCTTGAATCTCTGACGGAAAACTTACGTTTATGGGAATTCCGCTATAGTTGGCTTGCATTGGAGTGCGATAATCAATATTGTTTTCAATTATGTATTTCGGCAAATTAACCTGCTTGCCGTTTAAATACGCTTCCTTTACTATGAGGCTATTGTTGCCCTCAAAGGTTATAACAGGCGAATTTTCTTTTACCTTAAAAGGGCTAATGGTTTTAACTACTGCTACTTTATTTGCCGGCAGGCTAAAATGCATGGCTTCGGCAACGTTGATTTCGCATTCGCCGGTTTGCCCGTTGAATACTTTTGGCCGCTTTTCTTTATGCGGTGAGGCAGGGTTCCAGTCCGGCAGGTACATTCCCGTTATCCATCCGATAATAGGCCTGAAAAATAAATCTGAATACATTGGCGAAAATTGCGCATATTGCAAACTTGGTTCGCTGCCTGCAGGCATAAGCAAAATGGAAAAGCCATTTTCGCAGGCATCTTTTGCTACGCTGGGTATGAAATTTTCGGAATATGTTTTTATGCATTTCATTTTGACGAATTCCGGGAAGCCTGTGATGAAAACATTGTCACGGTCTTCAACGGCTTTTCCGCCAATAGAAAAATAACACGTTGTACCGCCTATCCAATTGCCTTTGGGCAGCTTAGCCAAAACACGCTCGTCTCCGCTAATCAAATAAGCGTTTCCTGTTTCAATCAATTTTGCCGCTTCTTCAGCAGAAGCCAGTTTAGATATACTTACCATGTGATTAATATAGAAAATTTCTAAATTCCGCATATGGCAAAAAATTTATGCGTGAACATAGACCACATCGCAACAATCAGAGAAGCTCGAAAAGTGCGCGAGCCTGAGCCTGTGGCTGCGGCATTGCTCGCTGAACTTGCCGGCTGCAGTGGCATAACCGTGCATTTGAGGCAAGACCGCCGCCATATAAACGACGGCGATGTGCATCTGTTGCGCCACACCGTTGCCGGTTCGCTGAATTTGGAAATGGCGCCTTCCGCTGAAATGGTGCAATTTGCGAAAACCGTGCTTCCCAATATGGTCACTTTGGTTCCGGAAGGTCCAAACGAGCTTACAACCGAAGGTGGCTTAAACGTTGAAGCTAGGATGTCTGAGGTTACAGCCGCAACCCAAAGCTTGCATGGTTCCGGCATTTTGGTGAGCGTGTTCATAGAGCCTAAAGCCGACCAAGTAAAGGCGGCTCGCAAAGCAGGCGCAGATTATGTGGAATTTCACACCGGCCATTATGCGGATGCATTTGAACGCCGCAATGAAAGCGAAGTGGAATTGGAACTCTCAAAGTTGCAGGAACAAATAAACTTTGCTCAAAAAAGCGGTTTAAAAGTAAACGCAGGCCACGGCCTGAATTACCGCAACGTAAAGCGCATAGCAGAGCTAAGCGGAATAGAAGAACTCAACATTGGGCACAGCATAGTTGCGAGAGCAGTTTTGGCAGGGATGGAAAGCGCCGTCAAAGAAATGCTGTGCTTGATTGGGAAATAGTTATTTGCTTGAGACATTCTCCGCAAGCAATCTATCATAAATAAAATTGCAGAGCTTGCCTTGGCGTTCCTCATTCAGTCCCATGAATTGCACGCCGGCTTTGTAATTGAAAACGGAAATTATTCTGAGATCTGCATATAAGTCCAAGCTTTTCGCGATGAGCAGGCAATTGACCAGAACATCGCCTGCTATCATTCTTTGCACAGGTATTTTTTCCGGTGACCATACAAGCTGCAAGCCGCCCATTGAAACATTGCTTACCCGCACAGGGTACTTGTTGCCGTTTCTTGCCGTGATCAAAAGCTGGGCGTTTTCATATTCGGGAATTTCAATGCGCGCAAACTGTCTTTTGTCGCGTATATCGCCAAAGGATTCCGCTATGGCTTCCACTTTGTTGATTAATATCTGCTGGCCTGCGCTTTGGAGGACAAAATTTGAGCAACCCACCTTTATAAGGTTGGTGATGTTTTCCTGGGTTGGCTTGCTAAGTATTACAATAGGCGTGACCGAGCGCATTTGGCTGTCTTGCCTCATAAACTTCAGAAAATCCAAAACATCGTTGCTTTCCGTGGAGTAGGCGCATAAAAATATGGGATACTCGCCGGATACCAGAGCCTGCGTTGCATAGGCTATTGACTCTACTGCCTTGGGCAAAAATTTTTGATACATCAGCAGGCGAATAAGCCTTTCGCTTTCTACCGCATCAATTGAATGTATAAGTATTTTAGAGCCTATGGCCATAGGTTATATTACTTTTGGGATGGCGAAGTGGTGGTTTTCTTCTTGAGGAGCGTTCATAAAAGCCTGTTCGTAGGAGAAGCCTTGCGCCGGAATGTCTTCTCTAAGGGAAGATGGCTCGCTCGCTACCATAGGTTCAATATTTTTTAAATCCAGTCCTTTTAAGTTTTCCATAAGTCTCAGCAACGCTTGAAGCCTTTCTTTTGCTTGCGCAGCTTCTGTTTCCGAAAGGGTTAATTTGGAAAGTTTTGCCAATTTCTCAATATCTATCTCTGTCATGGAGGGTAATATAGAAAATTTACCCCCCGCATGAGGTTTCGGAGCTATTTTTGAGCTTCGCAGTTGGGATGCAAGTTTGGAGCGTAGGAGTTGGTCAATCTAACGTCTTGCCCGGTCCAATTGCCGCTTTGCGGGATGTACACATAATAGCCTCCATCCGTGGCATCCACGTTGGCTGTTTTCAATGCATCATCGCATGACGGCTGGCCCCATCCGGTATTCCCGCATTTTCCATTGCTTCCTATAGCAACTCCATTAACCGTGGCTCCGCCAACATTTCCCAATTTATCAACCGTTGTAGCAAAGAAACATTGATTGCTGCCTGCTTGGCCAATAGGAGGATCACTTGTCACATTTGCTGTTTTTATGCTAGACAAGGCAATGCCGCCGCACCACGCCGTTAAATATTCGCACATGGCATTCGGGTCTTTAACCGTTATATCAGAGCAGGATATTGTTGAAGTGGCTTTGCCAGCACAGGTTGCGCCAATGGTTATATCGGTCATTTTTTGGCCGTCGTTGCCATCCCAAGCGTCAACCTTTAAGCCGGTAGCTACGGTCTCTCTCTCTTCGGAACCTACTTTAAAATAAGGCCCGGCGCAAGTTCTGCCATAGGTATTGGTTATGGTTGGAGCCGCAGTGACTTTTGCGTTTACGCCGCCGCCAAAAGTATTGTGTTTTGTATCCCAAGCGCAAGAACCGCTCAAACTTGGGTCAGGAACAACAGTCGCTGTCGCGGTTGCCAGCACGTGCTCGGAGCCACGGCACACAGCATACGCCTCGGCTGTAACTGTTCCTGCCGCATCCGCATTGCCTTTTATTCTGGTTTCCACATCTCCGCAACGAGCCTCTGCGTCGCCTCCGTTGGTTATTGCCACATCGTGAGTGATTTGCGGCTCTGAGCCTATGTAGAAATAGCTGCTGCTGCCGCTTGAGTAATCCACATTGGAGAACTTGATTGAACCGGTTTTAGTTGGCGTTGGCGGAGCCTGAATGGTTATTGCGCAAGTCTTTGCCTCGGTATTTTGCGAAACTCCCGTGCCGCATGTAACCGCGCCTTTAATCACCGTAATTGCGCCGCTTGTTGGCCATGTCCAGCTTCCGGAGAAAGTTTCCCCTTTATTATTTAGACAAGACGCAGACTTTGAACCTGCGGTTACTATTGGTACGCCAACGTCAATTTCAGACTGCGCCAAGCATGCAAGTTGCTGAAATGGAGTTTTAGCCTCAATCTCTACATACGCTCTCGTTGAACAGCCTTCGCCGGAGCCAGTGATATTAATATTAACAGTCGTTTCATCGCCGCTAACCGGATTTGCCGGAGTTGCGGCACAGGTAAATGCGGGAATAGGAGCGCAGTTGTTGCCGCAAGTGGCAGCACTGCTGGAAGATGGCGGCGGTGGCGGCGGCGCTGAACTGCTGCTTGGCACAGAGCTGCTGCTTGGCGTTGTACCGGTGCTGCTAGATGGCGTAGGTTCAGTCGCAGCGGAGCTGGAAGACTTCTCCGGCGGCACCCATTCTTCCGAGCTGGAAGAGTTTCCTTGTGGCGGCACATAGGTAACAAAGACTTTGCATTCGGGTTTTTCCTCAAGGTCAACATCGCCTTTGCAACGCTGTATTAAACCGCCGTTAGCTGCAAGGTTATCCTTGACATCGGTCATTTTCAGATATTCCTCTGAGCCTTGAGAAAGGTCAACAAGATCGCCAGAGCCACATGCCGCTAAAATAAACAAAATGGCCGTTAATAGCAAAAAAATAAGTTTATGGCAGTTCATACACCCCCCTTGGAAATAAATTGCCTATAAGCATAATATAGAAAACAATTATTGAGCGGCTAATGGCTAAGACTCTCTAATACAATCCTCTGAGTTTCGCTAGGCTCTTTCTCCAAAGCGAGCCTTGCCAAATAGCGATAAATTCCTATGGTCTGCTGGTTCGCTTCCTGCCCTCTGGCTTTAAGCTCGCCATAACGATAGTTTTCCGCCAAATTCGCAAGCAAAAGCGAATCTGCCTCTGCCTCGCCAATGCCCAAACGCAACACCAAGCCTGTCAACTGCTTGTCTTCATCAGAATCTGCGCCCAGCATATAGCTAATGCTTCTACCGGGAAAATTATCTTCAATGTCCGGCATTAAATCGGGGTAATTTTTAAAAATCTGCTCCCTGTACCAATCGCTGTAAAACAAAATATCATTTATAACAACAACATCCGTCCTGTAGTTTTCCGCAAGCTGCATATACCACAACGGATAAGTATCGTTATCGCCGTAAGTTATTAAAATGCCGTTTTGCGGAACGCTGTTCAATGCATTCATGGCAAAGTCTCGCGCTATAAAATCTTTTGAGCGGTTGTGAGAAGAGAAATTTCCAGCAAAAGGAATCAACCATGCAAACATAAGCCCAAACGCCGCAAGCTTCCCCGCTTTTCTGCAAGCAACAGCCGCCATTATCGCAAAAAACAAAAAAGCCGGCGTGAAAAAATAATCCCTGTTTCGCACTTCCCGGTGAACCGCCTCCGGCGGCGAAGGCATTTTTTTGCCCTGCTCCTTCAATGCGTCTCTCCATGCGAAAACAGTTCTAAGCCCCTCCGCCGCAGGAGCCACTCTTAACCAGTTGTCCCGCATTTCATCGGGAATAGAAAGAAAAAAATGGAAAGAAGCATTTATTTTCTCAACGCTCGGCAAATTCGGAATAGAATCTGGAACAAAGTTTCTAAGCTCATTTGTTTGCGCATGCCATTGCTTTGCCTTGTAGCTCTCCGGTTTTGTTCCGTCTGCGAAATTCAAATAAAGCACAAGACCAATTGAACTGAGAAAAAACATTGAAACAATCAAAATTACGCTTGGATTTTTTCTATAAAACCAAAGCCCGGCAAACACTGCCACTATCAAGAATTCAAAAATTATCCTGTGCGCAAACGGAGACGGCACCTGCGCTCCGTAAGGAGCCGGAAACCATTGATTCAAATGATAACCCAAATATCCTATGTTTTCCGAAAATCCAAACTGGCTTGCTAAAGTTCCCCTGCGATATAAAGCGCGCTCAAACATATTCATATCGCCATATTGCTTCCGGCTGAGCACATCCAAAAAATTTTCAAGCACCGCAGGGTTATTCTGGTTTAACATAGGTTCCGTAGAAGACCGAACTGGCAAATACAACTGCGAAGACAACCCTAACGCAATTAAAAATACTGCGCCAGCCAATAACTTAACTGAAAACTTTCTATTATTTATTAAAACAAAAATAAAAATCGCAGGCAATGGCAGCAGGGTAAATGTATGGAATCCAAGTCCCAAAAAAGCAGCATACAATATCAAAAACAAATATTTGCGCTCAAAGGCCTCCTTCCATTTCAAAGCTGCCCAAATTTCAAGCATAATAATAAACATCGAAATGCCATAACACCCGGCTTCCACGGCATTGAACCAAAATGTATCTCCAAAAAGAGAAATGGAGGCCGCAAAAAATCCCAAAGCCTTTCGCCCGGAAATTTTCGCGGTAATCTCATAAATAAGCAAGCAGCATAAAATTGAACTTATGGCGCTTATCAAATTAACCGCAAACGCAGGCCCGTTTATCCATCCAAACAGCAAAATAAAAGAGCGCCCAAGCAAAACAAAAAGCGGATAACCCGGCGGATGAGTAATGCCAAGCACATTAGCCGTTGCTATAAGCTCTCCGCAATCCCAAAAATTAACCGTGCGCGACATAGAGAGCGCATAGCCAACTATGCCGATTAATATAATAGCAATGCGAGCCAACCAATGACCGCTAGCCACTAGCCAGTTTCTCCCACTTCTCTTTTTCCATTCTCAGTTTTTCCAAAGAATTGTAATCCGCTTTGCTGCCGTCTCTAAGCTCGCAAAGTTCGCGCCAGCCCTGTTCCAGCTTTTTTTGCCGCTCGCTTGGAAATTTTTTTGCCAAATCTTCCAGGGCTTTGGAAATAGCTTCGTCGCTATAGAGCCGCAAAATGCCGTTTGTCAGAGATTTTTCCGTTTGAGGCTCTTCGAGCAGTTCCAAAGGCGTTAGGGAGTCTAGCCAGGAGGCTTGGATTAAAAAAAGTGTGTCATCTTGTTCAATGCTTGGAGCTTTGCCTAGAGGGTATTCCTTTTCAGGAAGGGTTAAATTTTGCGACGTCGCAAATTCTTTTAACTTTTGCAAACTGCCATCGCTTGGGTTTTCCAGCAGGTTTTCCTTTAATATAGCCAGTGAAAGCGCTGGGCTTTCCAAAGGCAAATTATAACGCTTGCTTGCGCGCCGCTTTGCTCCTGCGGCGGCTATTATAAATACAATAGCTATAAAGGTGATTAGCCAAACAGCCATTTATTTTGCGTATTTCGCTACCAGCTCGTCAAAAGTTTCGCAAGAGAGCAATTCCATTTGCACAGTCATAGCTGCGGAACGTGTTCTATCGCTACCTTTCAATTCCGGAACCCTGAAACACAGCTTGTTTTGAATTTCCGGATTTGCATCGGCTGGAATTGACAGTTTGAACAATTTATAGCGTTCTTTATGCTCTGTGTAAAATTCCTTGTAATCCATTTCGTTCTGAATTTTTGCCAACCGTTTTGAATCGCTGAATTCAATGCCGGAAATCTGTGAAGAGTCCAGCAAAAGCGGAAAGGTGTTTGGAAAACGGATTTCAACTTTATCTCCGGTTTTCACAAGCGATGCCTGGTTGGGGTTTATTAAATGCCTTTGCATAGGCACGTTGCGATATGCCTGGTAGCGTACGGGTTTTACTCCGCACTCTTTTTGCATGTTTTTGTCAACGTTAAAATCAACGTTTTGACAAATATCTGGCATATCTGTGGGTATTTGAAGCAATTCTTGTTTTGTGCTGCTGCTGTTGCCACAAGAAAGAAGAGCCAAAGCTACTGCGGGGAGCAATATATATTTTTTCATAGGGGTAATATAGAAATATAATATGCGTCCCTTTCCACTGGAACTAACCCTTCTCCTTTAATTAGCCTTTGGAGGAGGCTCGCTGTCAGCATATTTGGGGCGTTTGCGCCTGCCGCTTTTGAAATTCGCTCTTCCCCAACCGTGCCATCCATGTCTGAGGCTCCGCAGTGCAGGGCTTTTAGGACAGTTTCCACCCCAAGCTGCACCCAGTAGGCCTTTATGTGCGGAATATTGCTTAAAATAAGCCTTGAAAGGGCTATTGTTCTTAAAATATCCTCTTCGCTCGTTCTATTTTTGACTTTTTTGCCCAAAACGTTGTTCTGCGGAAGGAATACCAGCGGCAAGAATGCCAAAAAGCCGCCTGTTTCGCTTTGCAGGTCTCGCAGCATTTCCAAGTGTTTTATTCGGTCTTCCATGCTTTCTATATGCCCAAAGAGCATGGTTGCGTTTGTTGGGATTCCGAGTTTGTGGGCGGTTTTGTGGACAAAAAGCCATTCCTCTCCGGTTTCTTTTTCTCCGCAAATTTGTTTTCTTATTTCAGGAACCAAAATTTCCGCCCCGCCGCCGGGCATTGTGTCCAGACCTGCGTCTTTAAGCTCTGTCAAAATATTTTCAACGCTTCTTTTTTCCTGTTTTGCAAAGTGGCAAATTTCCACGGCGGTGAAGCATTTCAAATTTACACCGGGAAAATTTTTTCTCAAGGCTTTTAGCATATCGGTGTAATAGGAAAAAGGGTTGTCCGGGTGCAGCCCACCCACTATGTGAAGCTCTTTGGCTCCGGAGCGCACGGCTTCTTTTGCTTTTGCAAGTATCTCATCCAAGCTCATGTTATAAGCTAAGGGGCTATTTTTTTTAATTTTTGAAAACGCGCAAAAGCTGCAACGCAAGCAGCAAACGTTGGTATAATTTATTTGCCTGTTTTGAACCCAGTATACATTTTTTCCATGCATCTTTTCTTTGAGGGCATTGGCTTGCGCTGTGAGGTCAGTGAGGGGAAGCGAGGTGAGGTTTTGCATGGTATTTCATTTTCCTAAGATTCCTGCGAATTCTTCAAAATAATCAAATGGAGTGTCGGGGTTTTTCAGCCTGTCTGTATTATTGAATAGCCATTACACCTTCACCTCTGCATCACCAGCGCTTTTCCAGTCATTGAACGCTTCTATTGCCGGCCTTGCTTCAAGGTTTACAAATTCTTCGGTTTGCTCAGGCGCACGGCCTGTGAATTTTTTCAAATCCAAAATGCGCTCAAAGTCCTTGCGCTCAAGACCAAATTTTCCTGAAGCCAAAATGCGCTCAAGCAAATCGTTGTCCTTGCCTTCTTCCTTGACCGTGTATGCGGCCCTCTGAGAAAGTTCTCTGATTTCCTCGTGCAGAATTTGCCTGTCCCCGCCTTTTTTCACCGCTTCCATCAAAATATTTTCAGTTGCCATAAACGGCAATTCTTCGTTTATGTGCCGCTCTATTATTTTTGAATGAACAACCATTCCGGTCGCAACGTTCTCCGCTAGAATTAGCATCGCCTCGGTTGATAAAAATGCCTCCGGAATAGCAAGCCTTTTATTCGCGCTGTCGTCCAACGTGCGCTCAAACCACTGGGTGCTTTGCGTGAAAGCCGTGCTTTGCGGAAGCGCTATCACAAAACGGGCGAGCGAGCAAATGCGCTCTGAACGCATTGGGTTTCTTTTATACGCCATTGCCGAGGAGCCAATCTGGTTCTTTTCAAATGGCTCTTCAATCTCCTTTAGCCCCTGCATTATGCGCAAATCCGTGGCAAATTTGCTAAGGCTTGTGGCAAGAGACGCAAGAACATTATTTACAATGTAGTCCCATTTGCGGGTGTATGTTTGGCCTGTGATTGAGAGAACCTTTTTAAAACCGGCTTTTTGAGTTACATAAGCATCCAGCTTTTTGATTTTTTCGTGGTCTCCGTTAAAGAGTTCCATAAAACTGGCTTGCGTGCCGGTTGTTCCTTTTACGCCTCTGAACGGCAAAATTTCAATCAAATGGTTTATTTGCTCAAGGTCAATCAAAAGATCTTGAATCCAGAGCGATGCGCGCTTGCCAACGGTTGTGAGCTGCGCCGCTTGAAAATGCGTTCTCCCAAGTATGGGCATGTCTTTGTATTGCAGCGCAAAACTTGAAAGTTTGTCTATAACCTTGCACAGGCGGCGCCTGATTAGAACCAAGCCTTGCTGCATTTGAATTAAATCTGTGTTGTCCCCAACGTAAGCACTGGTGGCTCCAAGGTGGATTATCCCTTTTGCCTTTGGCGCTTGCAAGCCGTACGCATGAACATGCGCCATAACATCGTGGCGGCGGCGTTTTTCCTCTGCCGCTGCTTCTTCCCAGTTTATGTCGGCTTCGTGGGCTTTAAGCTCAGCAATTTGTTCGTCTGTAATTGGAAGCCCAAGTTCCTTTTCGCCTTCTGCCAGCCAAATCCACAGTTTGCGCCAAGTTTGAAACTTGAACTGCGGGCTGAACAGGAACAGCATTTCGCTAGAAGAATATCTGGAAAGCAAAGGGCTTTCGTAAACATTTTTTTGCATATTATTCGTCGCCCAGGCTTTTCCTGAACGCCTTTAATTTTTCTTTCGCTTCCGGATGAGAAATTGCGATGATGGATGCGGCCAAATACGCAGCGTTTTTTCCATTGCCTATTCCGACTGCCGCAACGGGGATTCCGGGAGGCATTTGAGCCACTGAGTAGAGCGCGTCTGCGCCGCCAAGGGCGCCGCCATCGCATGGGACTCCAATTACGGGCAACGTGGAATGTGCGGCAAGGCAACCCGGAAGGGCTGCGGAAAGACCCGCAACGCCAATCAAAACTTCCAAGCCTCTACCCTCGGCTTCTTTTGAGTACCGCGCCACTTTGTTTGGAGTGCGGTGCGCTGAGAGAACCGAATATTCCCATTTTATGCCAAATTCGTCTAAAACCGAGGTTATTTTGTCTACCACGGGTTTATCTGAGGCGGAGCCGCTGACTATGCCTACAAGAGTATTCATTTTGCGCCTGGCTCAGTTTGCCCTTGCGCTTGCGCCATCCACGGCGTAGGCAATAACCGCAACCGGGCAGCCATCGGCGGCTTCTTTGATTTCCGCTTCGTAAGCGGCAAAGTCCACGCCTTCTTTAACAACCGCTTTTTCAGGCACTTCAAAAACAGCGTCGCAAACTGCTTCGCAAGCACCGCACATGGAACATTCGTTCTCAGACTCGTCCAACCAAACTTTGGTAATGGCCATAAGTTCTCCTTTTTCTGTTATTTGCATAAGATAGAAAAAAATGGGTTAGTCTAAAAAATGCTCGGTGTTATATTCATTTCACCCTTGTACCTACAAATCCGTTAAGGGACATTTTGATTTTTAAATTTGCGTCGCTGGTCTGCCTTTCCATATAGAAGAAATTCAGGGAATGCATGGAACCTTCCGACCAGCCTTCTTTAGCGGCAAGATCATTGATATTTATGTTACCGGCTACTTGTTGATGAACTCCGCCCAAATCCACAACCAATTTGCCATCTATAAATATCCACATATCATCATCACCGAAAAATTCAAAAATATCATTAGAAGCTTTTTTGAAAACAAATGTAGCCGCTCCAGCCATGGAATAATGAAAATTATGGCAGCTGGAGCTTGGGTCTGAACCTGTGCAAGAGCTGCTGCCGCTCTTTTGGCAAAAACTAGTGGTATTTTGCCTGCCCCAAGTCAGGTCCGTTCCAAATTTATCAAGCGGAAAAAAGTTCCCACCCCTGTCTTTATCGAATTGTACCAAATAGGTACCGTCTGTTTGTTCTGTGAAAGCTATCATTTCACCATTAATACGCTTTGACTCTATGCGGCTCCCGTCTTTTCCATTCACGCCATTGTCGCTGAACCAGTCTTCTATATTGCCTGCGCTATAGCATTTTCCGTTTCCCTCTTTGAGTTTGGCGCAATAGCGATACACTATATGGTCGCGAGGATTATTGGGGAGTTCGGTATCTTTCATTATCCAGTCTTCGCCGCAATTTTTCTTGTCGTAAAACAAGGTGACTTGGACCATTCCCGTGGTAGCACCGCTTGAAGAGCATTGTTTGTTGCTATTATTCTGTGAATCGCATTCCTCAAAGCCAGCGGCAGTAACCGGATAGTCTCGGTAGATCACTTCCAATTCTATGAAAGGCTCGCTAACGGAAGACGAGCTGGGTTCTCCAATATCTCCGCTTCCAGCATAATTGATTCCGTCAGGGTCATGCACATTGGACCTTTCAAAATCCGTGCAACCAAAAAGAAACAGCAGCGATAGACAAAAAACTAAAACCATACATGTACTCCTATTCCGGCGGCAAGGAAAATACCCCCAGCAACATACGAAACATTCCTAATTGTACTTGCATCCTCAACTTTCTGCCAAGAATCGCCAAACTGCGAGCGGGAAGAAGAGGCATTTAAAGACATATAGCTATCAAATTTGTCCGTTGCCGCCCTTTCTTGCATATAACCATAACAAAGAAGCCCTGCCCCAACAACATCAAGCGCAACAGCCACCCAAAAGCTGGTGTTTGTTTTCTTTTCAATGCTTTCCACCTGCGGGTCTATCTTTTGAGGCTGCTTGGCAATTTCGCTTGCAACATCAAGCTCCTTGGGTTGTTCCTTAACTGGCTGGCTTGGCGCAGGTTTGGAAATTTTGGCAAACAAGCCGGGAGCCTTCTCTCGGATTGTTGTGAGCAAGCTCATCACCTCTTTGCTTTCCGTCACAAAGCTGCCCAGAAGATTGCCGCTCATGGATTCGTAAAGCTCAACGGTCAAGGTCAGCATGCCGCCAAACTCTCCAACAAAGCCTTGCGTGACATATTCGGCGCCAATAGCCCTGCCAATCTCAACAGCGCAGCTCTCGGCAAGGCACTGTGCCTCTTCCGCATCCGAGGGCATAAGGGATATAATGTTGTCTCTGGTCAAAACAACATAGCCGTCGGGCAACGCCTCCCTTGCTCTTGTCCGAAGCTCGTCCGTTAAATGGCGGTATTCAGATATTTTCAGATCAAGTTCGTCTGCGGGGGTTATTTCCAAGACCGCCACGGTGCCAGTGGCACTGGCGAGAGAAGCGGCGAGCAAAAAGAGGAGGAGAGGAATTTTTTTCATTTACATCACCGGGACTCGCAAAATTTGTTTTCCCACTCGCACAAAATACATGCCTTTTGTCTGAACCGGGATTTGCAATTCGCCTTTTGTAGAGACGCGATGCATCGCGTCTCTACTGTGCACATGTTCTCCAAGCAAATTATAAACATCAATTTTTGCTCCATTCGGCACGTTTTGCAGGATTATTGTGTTGCCGATTGCGTAGGCATTTATGCGTGGAGTGGCGAGCGGTAGCCGGTTATGGGAGGTTTCGCATGTTTGAGACAGTTCGTAGCCAAATTCCGTGCAAGCTGCGATTGGGAAGCTGCTGGTTATTGGGCGACATTCTTCATCAACTATGCAGAACAACTCTGTAACCGTTTCGCCACCTATCGCTTCGCATGAATTTTCGCCCATCAGAACAAATTTGGAGTTCTTGAAGCAGAATATTTGTTCTGCGCCGTCTGTTTCGGATATGGCTTCCATCACGGTTATAGTGCTTCTGGAAAGGGCGTAGTTTTTGGCGGAGACATCATCGGTGATTATGGTAGCGGTGGCTTTTTGGGTGGTTTCAACACGTTTGGCTAGTGGGGAGTGGCTAGTGGCTAGTGGCTGTGCGTACTCCAGTGTCACTTTTGCTTTGCCGGTTAAGACTGTTGCGTCGTCGGTTTCTTTTTTTACGGTGTCTGTGGCAAAGCCTTCGTAGTCAACAAGCCCTTCCAGAGTGCTTTTGAGGGCATCAAGGTTGGAGAATATGCTAGACGGCACCCAGATTGTGTCTGCTTTTGCGTCAAAGTCATCGGTTGGCGTTTTTACTTTGAAGCGGGCAGCTAGAGGCTTTTGCTTTATTTCATAGCTCTTGGTATTGTTGGTGAGAACAAAATCCTGCGCCTGTATTTCGCTTTCTATAACCGCTCTTGCCTTTAATATGCCGTCATATTTGCCTACTTCGGACTGGGCGTTCAGAAGGGTCAATGGGATATTTTGCCCTTGATACGATACTGTTGGAACCGGGTACTGCACCATTTTGTTGTATGTGAACACGGTATCGTTGCTCCAAGTAACCGCAAGTTCAATTGCTTGCGCTTTGCTTATGTAGAAGTATGTTGTGCATTTGACCGCTTCATAGTTGTTGGTTTGCGCAAAAGTTGCGATTAGCATGTAATGGCCTACGTTGGTTGGCGCTGAATTTGACGCATAGCTTGTGCCGGTTGCGCTTTTGTAAAGATATGTTACGTTGTCTTTTCCGTTTGTTTCGGATTCAACAACAGGTTCGTTTGCTTCTGCGCCGAATTTCCTTCCGTCAATGCTTACCGAGCCGTTTCCTTGCGCTTTGCTTATTACAAAGTTTTGCGAAGCCACTACTTGGCCGTAGTCACCTTTTGCGGCAAATGTAGCGATGACCTGATATTTGCCGGCACTATCGGGCGGGTTGACGCTTTCGTAAGATTTGCCGCTGTATTCCGAGCCTGTGTATTTTATGGTAACCGCTCCGTTTGTGGTGGTATTGGTAACAGGTTCGTTTGATTCTTGGCCGTAAGTCCAGCCGGTGATTGTTACTGTGCCATCGCCTTTGAATACGTTGATTGTGATTTCGCCTGATGCTCTGTTCGCATAGTTTGTATCAGTGTACCATGCGTCAAATGTTTGCACTTGAGTAGTGCTAATTGATGTAGTCGGGCTTTGCCATTCGTAGCCATTTGGCAAGGGTATGCTTGCCAGAGTAAGGCCGTCTTTGTATTGAACGTTGACAGAATTCGTTTGAACAAAGGTTGGAGCGGCGGAAGCTTTGGCAACATTCAGCGTTAATTTTCCAACACCAGGCTCCGTATAATTCACCGGACCGTAAGTTGCGTCAAACTCTTGACCGCTTCCTGCGTAAACCAATGTATTTGGCTCCAACCAAGAGTAGTTTAATGGTGGTGTAATACCTCCAAGTGTTAAGCCATCTTGGTAGGTTGCGGAAAAAGTTTGGGGCAGGAAAGGTTCTTGGCCTTCTGTTATATTTTTATAGACAGTTACCTGATGTTCATCGTTAATCGTATAGGTGCCAGCTTCGTCACTTGTCACCCAAAGCACCAGCAAGCCTGGGAAAGGCCCTGCGCTTTTGCTTGATGGTATTATAAAAGTTTGATAATCAACAACTTCGTTTAATCCAAGCGAATCCGTGAAGAATCTAAGACCGGAATCTCCCGATACGCTGATGTTCACAAGCTGGCCATAGCTTCCGCCTTCTGTTGCGGACGCAAGGTATACTGTAAACTCGCAATTCTGTGTTCCATAACGGTTGAGGTCTGGGCAATCCCAACTGCCGCTAGCAAAGCCAATGGGAACCAATTTGCCTGAAGTTGTTTCTTTAGCTTTGGCGCCTAAGTTATAAATGAATTTGCCATCATCGCCGGAAATATTGCCCCAAACGGCTTGTGTATTTGCGCCTGCGGTGAATGCACTAATTTTAATAGGCTCGGCACCTAGATAGGTTCCTTGGTTCACAGGTTTGATTTCCGCATAGATTTCGTAGTAACCAGACAAGCCTGTGTATGGTGCTCTATGATGAACTCCGTTTACTGCGCCAGTTGTGCCGCTGTAATAGTCAATCAACGTTATGCCGCCATAACACACAAGATTGTTTCCATTCATTGCGCAAGAGGAGGAATTGGGGCTGAGTTCAAGTCGGTTATTTTGACTGTTGAGCATATAGTAATCAAGAATGTTGCCCAGTTGCTTGCCGCAATTATCACTAATGCAAACTTTTGCGCCATTATTGTTTGTTGCGTCTCCTTGAATGCTAAGAATATTGCCTACCGCATTTGTGCCGGAATGGGACGGGTAGCCATTTGGATTATGTTGCCAGCCAAGATAGTTATTATTTGCATTCTCTTCGTTCAGTTCGACTGCCCTTTCTTGCAATAGATTTCTGAAATCAATGAATTGCATTTCTGTGAGAGTTTTGGATTTGTCATCACCCCAATTATCATAATAGAGAAATTTTGCATCATTATTAACTTTTCCGACAAAATAAGAATTTTTCACACTGCCACTGATACCAATTATACCGTCAACAGAGGACTCTGTAGAAGACACATTGCCAATAGCATAGGAATTTACTACCGAACGAAACCAAGCATCTCCTATTATGCCACCAACAGCATGCTTGCCTTTCACATAAAAGCCAACCAAGCCAAGATTGCTTACCTCTCCATATCTTATATAACCAAACAAGCCTTGATAATCATCGGAACTATTTATGTAAAGGCCGCTTATCTCCTTGCCGTTACCGTTAAAATAGCCTTCAAATTGATACTCTCCATTTCCTATGGGTATCCACTGTTTCAAATCCGTGCCGTCGTTAGTAGCCCAGTTTTGCCAACCGCTATTAGAATTTGTATCGTTTAAAACAATGTCTTGGCCAAGCGTTATGGTTTTGCCGTTAAACAGCTGTGTACCGTTATTCACAAGCATTGCAAGTCCTGCCAATTCTTCTGCGGTGTTAATTATGAAACTAACCGCCAATGTATCTTTTGTGTACCAAGCAGTATTAGCAGCATAGCCTATTCCGCAACCGCCAAACCAACCGAGTTTTTTAAGCGTGAAATTGGCTATTTTTACAGGAGACGCCGCTGTATTGGAGCCGCTTCTCAATCTTATCATTAAGCCTGTCGCCTCTTTTAAAGCATTGTCTTTTTCACCACCTTCATAACCATCTCTATTAAAGCTGCTCCAAGGTATATTCAAAGTATTATCTCCTTTCGGCAAAGTATAATAATAATAATTATCGCTATAGAACTCATCCATCCAGTTCAATGCCAATTCAACCGGCATACTACTGCTGTATGATATGCAATAGCCACCGCCATTCTTTATGTCTTGCAGAGCGGCGCCAGGCTGAAAATCAAATGCTATCTTTGCGTTATTATATACATCCACTGCCGCCGCAATGGTTTCCAATTTAACTTCCATTCCCGATGTTGCAATTGGAGTGGTAATTTGAACAGAACCTCTAACGTTGGAAGTTTTCCATATAGATATTCCATCGCATTCATCGGGAGTATCTAAAAGGCATTTCAACAAACCGGGAGTCTGAACTTGTAGCTCCATGTCCGGAGCCCATAACATTCCGTCATGGTTAGCGAGGAATGGAACTCCGAATACCTTTTCAGCTTTTGCGCTGAAATGAGATGGATATCCATCTTCGTTGTAAATCCATCCAAAATCATTACCATAGGGGGATTGATTGGCTATTCCTGCATATATTTGCAATAAATCGCGGAAAGCAGTAGATTGCATTTCTTTGGTGGTTTTAGGAGTGCCAAGCGAATTTTTTACCGTTGCGCTGTCCAAATTATAGAAGGAATGCGTTACATCGCCGTTATCACCGATTATACCTACATTAGAGCCGGTTCCTTCTATTTTTCCTACATAGTAAGAATTCGTTGCTCTGCCACCATTACCGACCATGCCACCGACATAGTCAACTCCTGTCACTTCGCCTATGGCATAAGAATTCCATATCCGGCCGTCGTGACCGCTTATGCAGCCAACATTGTTATTGCCTTTAACATAACAATCAACCAAGCCGAGATTGCTTATGTTTGTCTCCCAGCCTACATAGCCAAACAAACCTTGATAATCATCAGTGCTATTTATATAAAGCCCGCTTATCACCTTGCCGTTGCCATCAAAATGGCCTTTAAACGCATTGCTAGAGCCGCCTCCTATGGGAGTCCACGGTGTTTTATTTAAAGGTATGTCTGCATCAAGCTTAAAATATGTATTTTCAAAATTCATGCCTGCGTTGGTTAGCATTGCTAAATCTTCAAGCTGGTCCTTATTTTTTATCAAGTAAGGAGAGGCTGATGTTCCTTCGCCGTCGTTAAAATAATTTTCCATATAAATATAGTCGGCTTCTTGGTCTGAAAAAGACGGATAATCATCCGCATTGTTTTCCCAATCCATATAATTCCCGCGATTGTAAGTATTTTGCATGCGGGCATACATATTCAAAGCCTTGTACAAAGAACCGTCTTTCATCTGTGCTGTGGTTTTCGGAGTGCCAAATGGATTAGTGACCGTTTCAAAATCAGAATTGTAGAATGAATTTATCACACGTTCACTAGAAAAAACATTATATTCGCCAACTATGCTACCGACATTGTCACCAGTTCCTGTTACTTTTCCAACAAAGTAAGAATTCTTTACATTACCTCCATGACCGCTTATGCCGCCGACACCCTCATTATAAGAATAAAATGTAGCTTGTAATGTAACATTGCCAATTGCATAGGAATTTATTACACTGCCACCACCACCGATTATGCCACCAACTTTGCTACTGCCTTGTACATAAAAGCTAACTAATCCAAGATTACTTATACTGCCTAATCCTTGATTTACATTGCCAAACAAGCCTTGGTAACTGCTTGTGCTATTTACATAAAGCCCGCTTATCACTTTTCCGTTGCCATTAAATTTGCCTTTGAACTCTTTACCGTCACCTCCTATAGGCACCCACTGTTTCAAATCATTAGTATTCTCATCCCAATCTTCCCAATCCGTAGGATCATTTAATTCTATGTCTTTGCCAAGCGTTATTGTTTTGCCTTCAAAAGAAACCGAAGAAGTACCATTCACAAGCTGCGCCAACCCAGCCAACTCATCTGCGGAGTTAATTGTGAAATCAATTGCCCCTGGTTTGCTATCGTACCAAGTGGTAACAGGAACATATGCTTGCCCCCAGCTTAAAGCTGCGAAGGACAAAAGCATGGCTGCCGCAAACATTAGTTTACGCATAAAAACCTCCTTTTAGGATTGTTGAAATTGATGCTTGAAAAAGCAAGATGAGTTAATCTGCACATGCTGATGTCCATTTTTTTAACTCCTGCTTCCATTGAGTGAAATCTGTTGTTCTTATTGTTGATTCAAGCTTGGCTTCCGCAGAACGAGACACTTTGCTTGACATTGAAAGTGCTGGATTTAAAGGCAATTGAAAAAAAGTCTCGCCAGCGCAGGACTCGCCTTTAAGCGTTGGCTTGAACATGCACAAGTGATTGCCAAGCATGCTTTTGTATTCGCACTGAATATCCGTGTTCAGCACGGATATCTTAAGACCGCTCTCATCGCACTCGCCGGAACTCAGCACAAAATCGCCGGAAAATTTGGAATAAAGCATATTTGAACCGTAGCCCTCAGCCTTTTGCCAATAAATTTTTTGGCCTGAACAAAAACTTTGATAACCGGATTTGACGGACTGGTAAAAATTGAATGCTTCCAAGTTCTCGCTCTGCGACTTTCCCAAGCTTTGCAACACCCTGCCGTTTTCCAAATGTTCATTATATAGCCTGCTGGCTTTTTGCCACGTCTCCTTTTTTTGCTTGGGACTTGCCAAGGAAGGAAATGTTTGCGCAATCATTGAAAGCGAGTCCACAGTTTGCGCTTGCCGTGCCGCATAAGGTTTGGCGGCGTTCTCGCGGCTCATGCAGGCAACCACGCCAAAATAGCCGTTTTGCGCAAGGCTTTTGCGTATGTGGGCATCCTGAGCGTTCAAAAGGCTGGATTTCTGCTCCGACTGCATTGTGTTTGATGTATTAAGATGTTCCACGCCATCCTTCACCTTCATGTCCGTTTTTGACTCCGACTTGTATGATATTGAGCTTTTTATTTGGCTGGCTATCATAGAGCGGGCGTGCGCGATAGCGTCTGTTTCGGTTTTTGCCACGCCAATGCCCCTGAACTCGCCGGCAGGGCAACTAATGCCGGAGAGCGCCTCCATCGCAGGTTGCGAGAAGGCTAAAACGGCAAGCAGAAGGATGAGTGGAAAACGCATTTTATCTGTCCAAGAAGTTCTCGGTGTTCTCAGCTTCCTTGTTTATGGCCTCCATTATCTTGGCGGTTTTGGCAAGGTCTGCCAGTTCTTGGTTTGCGCTTACACGGGCTTTGAGTTTTTCCAAGAAGTCCTTTTTGTTTGTTGATACCATCACATAGACATGGTATTTCTTCTCTTCTTTGTTGTAGGCGGTTTTGATTTCCGAGACGGATACGTCCACGAGGTCGTTTTTGCTTTCTTCGCCTATGCGCTCAACTGCGCCGGAAACGTCGTCTTTATCTGAAGTGTTGCTGGTGCTTATTCCCGCAACTCGTTTGACGAGCGTGGCGATTGAAGTGGACATATTGGCTCTCGCTTTTGTTTCAGCGAAGGTGGTGGCTGTGTATTCGTCCGAGGAGACTTCGTCGCCTATGCCGCAGTAAAAGTCTTTGTACTTTACCATGCACAGTTTTCGGAGTTCTATGGAAGGCGTGGTAACCTCTTCGAAGCCGTTTTGAACTTGTTTTGGTCCTCCGCAACCCAGAATAAGGGCTGCAGAGATGACCGCCATTGTTAAGACCTTTGTCTTTTTCATGTGATACCTCTGTTGTTAGGGGGAAATTCTAAAACCATATATGCACCGTGATTCCTGTGGCGAGCAGAACGCCTCCGACTATATAGCCGATGTTTCTTCTTTTGAGAGCGTCGTTGGCCTTTTTGAGTGCATCGTCGTATTCATCTTGCCGCATGCCTTGTGGCATATTCGCATAATCGTCGTTTAGGCGGTTTGCGTTGTTGCGTTGGTAAAATCCGTAGCCGATAAATGCTGCTCCGGCAATATCCAGGGCAACGGCGAACATGGGGTGGATTTTTTTCTTTTCTTCAAACCTGGGGAGCCCGTATTCGTCATATTCGGTATTTTCATCGTAGTCGTCGTCATAGTAGTATTTTTGAGGTGGCGCAGGTGGTGGTGGTTCTGCGGCTTTTTTGGTTGCTGGGGTTTTGACGGGATCTGGGATTGGTGGAGGTTCGGCTTTGATTTTGTTGATATTTTCGATGACGTTTAGTCTTAGCGTTTCTTTTTCGGACATTGCTTTTTTGAACAGTGCGGGTGCTTTTTCTCTGATAATGCTGAGGAGTCCCATTACGCTGTTGCTTTCGGTTACGAAGCTGCCGAGCATATTTCCGCTGAGTGATTCGTAGAGTTCTACTGTGAGTGTGATCATGTTGCTGAAGTTTCCGATTGATCCTTGAGTAACGTATTCTGCGCCTATTTCCCGTCCAATTTCGACTGCGCAGCTTTCGGCGAGGCAGTCTGCTTTTTCGGCGTCTTGTGGCATGAGTGACATGATGTTGTCTCTAGTGAGGATTGAATATTCGCTAGGCAGGGCTTCTCGTGCTTGAGTTCGTAGTTCATCGGTAAGGTGTCTGAATTCGGAGAGTTTAAGTTCCACGGTTTCATCTGCGGGAGTGATTTCCAAAACAGCAACAACCTTAGCCGCCTGTGCAGCGAGAACGGCAAGAAAAATCAGGAAAATGGGTTTAAGTAGGTTCATATTGTTGTCTCCTTTAATTTTTTACGCAACGGATGGAACGTAAGTCTCCCTGTTCACTATCGTTAGGATCGTTATAGCCGCTTATGACCATTTGATTGAAATTATATACATCACAACGGCTTGCTCTGCCGCTAACAGTACTACTTGATACACTAGTCCAAAAAGTAGCTGTATTGCCTGCGTTGTTATTATAATAAGCATTCCAAGAATAAGCTAAGCCTCCAGGCAGAGCCGTAAAGCCGTAGTTGTCAATGTGTTGCTTAAGATGATTTGGATCAGTCCAATCGCTTGTCGTTGAAGCCAACTTGTATCCCGCAGAGTCTGGACCGACAAAATTGTACAAAGTTGCAAATTCCGCCGAGCTTGGCAAATGCCAGCCATCGGGACAAATGCCTTGAACCTCGCTGGGATTGAGATTTGAACTCGTAGAACCGTCCATGGCTGTTTGCCAACTATACAAACGGCCATAGGTGTTACAATTGGCTGGAAGATCTTCATAACAACGGCTCTTACCGTCTGGGCTTATGTAATTCAAATTCTCTGCCATCCATGTCTGGTTGCCGATAGCAACGGTATTGTAAGTTTTATGGTCACGATCGTCAGTCAAAGTACCATAGTTTTTCATAACCCCATTCGAGCAATACTGCGAAGGTGTATTATCCCGCCCGGAACAGGTAATTTTTATTTTGCCGCAAATGGCAGTCGGTCTGTTAGGGTAACACTCTGCCGTGACACTCAAATCATATTCCCCAACAGCAGGATTGCCCCAGTCCAAATTGGTTATCCAATCCTCATTTTCCGGAGTCCGAGTAATGTTGCAGCCAAGAGTTGGCCGTTCTGTTATAGGAACACCGGAAAAGCCGTAAATTGAATGAGTGCAGGTGAGCGAAATGGGTGTTACATTCAATGTGCCACAACTGGCAGTCACGCTTTTTGTACCGCAAGTAGCAGTCACGCTAACAGTAGTCGGACCTGCCGTTGGCTTACTCCATGTAATGCCAGCATAACTTGCGCTAGTTGCCGTAGAACCATTATTGCAAGTAAGCTTTGGCTGCAGTGATGTGCCTACATTAACACTCTCTGTAACATTAGTTGGCATATTGGTACAAGTAAGCGAAACCGCCGCAGCCGTTACTTTGCAATCAGCACTCAAACCTTTTACGTTGCCACAATTCGCAGTTGCGGTAAAATTGTTATCACCTTCCGTAGGATTATTCCAATTAATTCCAGAATAACTCTCACTACTTGCCGAATATCCATTATTACATGTAAGCTTTGGTCGCTCGCTTATGGACTTGCCTTCCACTACCCCGGTAATATTCGCAGTATTGCAAGAAAGCGTAGCCTTCTCAACAACCAAAGTGCCACAAGAAGCATTTAAGTTAGTTCCTGTACCGCAATTCGCATTCACGCTAATATTATGCGAACCAGCCGTAGGATTATCCCAATCAAAGCCGGAATAATCCGCACTGCTTACCGAATTATCATTATCGCAAGAAAGCTTTGGCTTATTTATGGACTTGCCTTCCACTGCCCCGGAAATACCCGCCACAGAACCGCAAGAAAGCGTAGCCTCCGCAACATTCAAAGTGCCGCAATCAACCTTCAACTCCCCTAAACCGCAATTCCCATTCCCCTTCACAACATAACTCCCAGCCAAAGGAAGAGACCAAACAGGCGAATCCTCAAACCCACTCCCAGTTAGCGTACCATCGCTACAACTCAGCGTAGGCGGCGCAATTGCCTTGCCAGCAATGCCACTAGCGGTGAAATTGTTGCACAAAAGCGTAGGCTGGTCATTAACATTCAAGTTGCCACAAGAAACTGTCAAGCCAGCTACGCCGTCGCAACTTGCCGTAGCACCAACGCTATATGCCCCCTTAACAGGGTTCTCCCAAGCCGGAACTCCACTCCAAACCACATCTGACAACACTCCGCTGCTGCAAGAAAGCGCAGGCGGCGTAATTGCCTTGCCAACATAGCCTTTGGAGGCTAAAGTGCCGCAAGAAAGCTTTGGCGCAACTCCGGAAGATGAGCTTGGAACTTCAACTCCGGAAGAAGAACTCTGAACCACAACGCTCGAAGACGATGCCGCCAGCTCCTCGCCAGACGAGCTTTGAACTAGCTGCCCGCCAGACGAACTCTGAACTGGTTCCGCCCCGGAAGAAGACAGCGCAACGCCCGAAGACGATGTTGCCCCTGCACCGGACGAAGAGGAAAGCACCGCACCGGATGAAGACAACGCAACGCTTGAAGAAGACAGCTTGGCCGAGCTGCTGCTAGGCCAGTCTTCAAAGGCGGAAGACAATGTTGCCAATGGCCTGTCTTCTTCGTTTATAACGTCAAACTCGCTCGTGCAAGACAAGAAAAACGCAAAAACGCAAACAAGAATGATGAACTTAGAGTTGTACATGGGGAACTCCTGCTAAATAGTTGAGAGTTAGTAAATTGTCGTAACTCCTTGAAATATAAGGACTTACATGGGGGGGGGGGGGGGGGGGGGGGAAAATTTTTTAAAAAAA
>Ga0181987_12174_pt1 | contig 41940 bp, 32 predicted proteins | sample TergutCo191P1_FD_120224 | JGI IMG/M metagenome (GOLD analysis project Ga0181987, IMG submission 120224)
AAATTTGTGGAAAAATCACCGGAATGTTTTTAGACGAAAAAAAAATTGAGGTAATTTCCGGCAAAGGCGGCGGCGGAATTTGCAGTTTCCGCAGGGAAAAGCATGTGCCGCTCGGCGGCCCAGACGGAGGAGACGGAGGAGACGGAGGCAGCGTTTATTTGCGGGCAAACGAGCAATACACCACGCTCTTAGACATGGGAAACGCTTATAAATACGCCGCAGAAGCCGGCGCATCCGGCGAGGCGGCAAACCGCACGGGACGTTCCGGAAAAGACATTTACGTTGACGTGCCCAGAGGAACAATAGTGAGAGATGGCGAAGGCAGAATTTTAACGGATTTAACTGAAAGCGGCTCTGCATGGATGGCAGCGCAAGGCGGCGAAGGCGGCCTTGGAAATTCACGCTTCACAAGCGCGACAAACCGTGCTCCCAGGCAACACACAAGCGGCAAGCCCGGAGAAAAAAGAATTTTGAATCTTGAGCTTAAACTCATGGCAGATGTTGGCTTGGTTGGCCTTCCCAATGCAGGAAAATCCTCGCTTGTGCGCAAAATTTCAAGCGCAAAACCAAAAGTCGCAGACTACCCTTTCACAACCTTGGAACCGGTGCTTGGCATTGTGCAATGCAAAAAGAAAAGCTTTGTTGTGGCGGATATTCCGGGGCTTATTGAAGGCGCAAGCGATGGCAAAGGTTTGGGGCACAGGTTTTTGAAACACATTGAAAGAACCCGTGCTTTGCTTTTTGTGATAGATGGTTTTGAAGCAAATGCGTGGAAAGCGTTTTGCCTGTTGAAAAAAGAATTGGAAGCGTTTCATCCCAAGCTGCTTGAGAAAAAATTCGTGGTTGCGCTAAATAAAAGCGATTTGGATATTTCAAAAGCGAAAAAAGAATTCGCAAAGCACAAACAGGCTGTTATTGAAACCTGCGCTTTGAGCGGCGATGGCTGCCAGAGTTTGGCAAACGCACTCAGCGATATTGTTTTTATCAATGAAAAGAAAGAATGGAAATAGCTTCCCTATACTTTTTTGCACCCGGCATCCCGTGAAAAAGCCCCATAAGAGGCTTGCGCAGAAAACTTGGCGGAACACCTTTTTCAATTTGCGACCGAGCATACAGCAAAAACTTTTCTAAAACTTCTTCCCTGGTTTTTGTTTCCGGATTTTCACCAAATATCTCAGAATCCGCATTGGCCAAAATCCACGGCGTTTCGCACGCTGCCCTGCCTATCATAACGCCATCAATATTTTGCAAAATATTTTTGGCATCTTCCAAATTTTTGACCCCGCCATTCAAAATAATTTTCCAATCCGGATGCGTTTTCTTTAATTTGAAAACTATATTGTAATTCAAGGGCGGAACTGTGCGGTTCTCCTTTGGCGAAAGCCCTTTAAGCCACGCTTTGCGGGCGTGGACTATAATATACTTGCAACCTGTTTTCTCCACAAAATCCAGAAAAAATTCCCATGAATCATCGTTGTCTATTCCTATCCTCGTTTTAACGCTAACCGGAACTTTCACTGCGCTTTGCATAGCAGCCACGCACTCCGCAACCAGCTCGGATTCCCTCATCAAACAAGCTCCAAAAGAACCGCTCTGAACTCGCTCGCTTGGGCAGCCGCAATTCAGGTTTATTTCATCGTAGCCAAAATCTTCGCCTATTTTTGCGCACTCTGCCAAGTCTTTCGGCGAACTGCCAGCCAGTTGCAAAGCTACGGGATGCTCTACCTCATTGTATTGCAAAAATTTTTCCGGCTTGTTATGCAAAATTGCGCCGGTAGTCACCATTTCCGTGTAAAGCAAAGTTCGCTTTGTTAAAAGCCTTGCGAAATATCTAAAATGCCGGTCTGTGAGTTCCAGCATAGGAGCTATGGAAAGACGCATTTACGCGCCAACCGCAAACAAAAGTTTTCCCTCGTTAACCCTGACGTTAACCACCGAATTTTCCGCAACCTCGCCCAGCAAAAAACGGTTCGCAAGCTCATCTTCCAAAAGCTTTTGAATGCTCCTGCGAAGCGGCCTCGCTCCAAGAGAAGCATCGTAGCCATCGTTCACTATCAATTCCTTTGCCGCCTTGTCAAGCTCCAGAACAATTTTCTTTTCGGTTAAGTCTTTTTGCAAATCTTTGAGCTGAATGTCAACAATGGAAAGCAGAGTGTCTTTGCTCAGGCAATGGAATACAATTTGCTCGTCTACGCGATTCAAAAATTCCGGCGTGAAAACCCGCTTTGAAGCATCCTTCACGGAAGAAGAAATTCTATCGTCATCGGAGTTCTCCGCTTTTGGGCTAAAACCCATTCCGCCTTTGTGCGTAATGTCTTTTGTGCCGGCATTGGAAGTCATCACTATAACCGCATCTCTGAAATTAACAGTGCGCCCGGTGCTGTCCGTCAAGCGACCATCGTCAAGAATCTGCAAAAGAATATTCAAAACATCCGGATGCGCTTTTTCTATTTCGTCCAAAAGCAAAACACAATGCGGCTTGCGGCGAATTTTTTCAACCAACTGCCCGCCATCTTCATAGCCAACATAACCCGGCGGCGAACCTACAAAACGGCTAACGGAATATTTTTCCATATACTCGCTCATGTCAACTCTTATAATGGCATCTTCCGAGCCAAAAAGCTCAGTGCCTAGAGCCTTGGCAAGCTCGGTTTTTCCAACGCCGGTTGGGCCAAGAAACATGAACGATGCAGGGCGTTTTGTATTTCTAAGCCCCGTGCGAGTTCTGCGTATTGCCTTTGAAAGCGCAACAACAGCTTCGTCTTGGCCAACAATTCTTTCCTTTAATTCTTTTTCCAAATTCAAAAGTTTTTTGCTCTCGTTCTCGTCTATGCGGTTAACGGGAATTCCGGTTATTTTGCTGATAACCTCACGCACAATATCGCTATCCACCACCACAGGCTCCTGTTTTTTAGACGCAGTCCATATGGTTTTGATTTTTTCAAGTTCTTCGAAAATAACTTTTTCCTTGTCCCTTAGAATGGCGGCTTGCACGTAATTTTGTTCGGAAACAACTTTTTTCTTTTCTGCGTTAATGGCTTTTAGCTCACGCTCCTTTTCGTAAAGCTCCGGTGGCGGCGTGAGGTTTATTATTCTGGTTTGCGCTCCAGCCTCATCCATAAGGTCTATGGCTTTGTCCGGCAAATGCCGCTCGCTCAAATAGCGCTCCGAAAGATTTGCCGCTGCCTTCAGCGCGCCTTCATCATAAATCACCTTGTGATGTTCTTCAAATTTAGGCGCAAGCCCTCGCAAAATTTCAATAGTGTCTGCTACGGTAGGAGGCTCTATGGACATACTCTGGAAACGCCTCTCAAGCGCAGCGTCTTTTTCCACATATCTGCGAAATTCCTTGTATGTTGTAGCTCCAATGCACTGGATTTCCCCTCTGGAAAGCGCAGGCTTCATAACATTAGACGCATCCAAGCCGCCTTCGCTGCCGCCTGCGCCTATTATTGTGTGCAGCTCGTCCATAAACATGATTATATTTTTGTTTCTGCGAAGCTCGGTTAAAAGCGATATTATTCTCTCTTCAAACTGGCCTCTATATTTTGTGCCTGCCACAAGGCTGGTCATATCCAAAGACACAACTCTTTTGCCTTCCAAAATTTCCGGGACTTCCCCCGACGCTATTTTTTGCGCCAAGCCTTCTATGACGGCTGTTTTTCCAACGCCCGGCTCGCCTACCAAAACGGGATTGTTCTTTTTTTTGCGGGAGAGTATTTGAACCAGCCTTTCCACCTCTTTTTGCCGGCCTATAATCGGTTCCAGCCTGCCTTGGCGAGCCATTTCCGTAAGGTCTATGCTGCACATGTCCAGCATTGGGGTTTTGGTTTTGCGCGGTTTGCCCTGGCCTGTGCCAAAGTCGCTTGCAACCTCGGGGTATTCATTTTCTTCGTCCAGAATGTCTTGGACTTCTTGCCTTATTTTATCATAGCCTATGCCCATGGCATTTAAAATGTCTTTGGGAAATGAATCGTTTCTGGGGTTCAAAATAGCAAGCAGCAAGTGCTCGGTGCCAACGTAGCGGCTGCCCATAGCTCTTGCTTCCATCAATGTGTTTTCCAAAAGAGCCTTGGCTTGCGGGCTAAAGCGAAGCCCCACCTCTTGCTCTGTGCCTTTTGCGCTTGGCTGCATAAGCTCCGGGCCATTTCCGGTTATGAACTTAGCAATCCTGCTGTGCAGGGCCGCTAGGTCCACAGCTTCTTTTTCAAGTGCCTTTACGGCAATGCCATTGCCTTCGCTGAGCAGAGCCATAAGCAGGTGTTCCGAGCCTACATAATCGCTTTTTGTAGCCGCAGCCTCCGTTTTGGCTATATTCAACACATTTCTAAATCTCTTTGTGTAGTTATCCATACTAAAAATCCCTAGCAACGTAATATAGAAAATACCACTAGCAACCCAAGTCAATTGAAATTTATCTTTTATTAAATTTATTTTTAAGCTTGTTTTCTGCATAACTTTCTTGTTTCAGCCATCTTTCAAATTCCTGGACTATTATCTCGATTACAGCTTCATCAAGATGTTCCGATTTTTTCACTTTATCTAATATTTTTACCATATCATTATAATCGATCACGCCACATTTTTTAATAATTAGCTCCTCTTTCAATTCGAATGCTTCCGAACATCCTACATAGCTATCGTTTTCTAAAAAACTGTAGTTAAGAGCGCTAATTTTAAAATCATCATACATTTCACGATGTTCTGAGTTAATTAAAAAACATTTGTTTTTACCTGCCGATACGCACACACAATATTTCGTTTTTCGATAAGGCAATATGCTTGACACATCCATAATGAAAACTTCAGAAATGTTTGGCATATAGATTATATCGCCATAAGATGCGATTTCCATTTTAGTTCTTCAATCAACCAAGCTTCATCAATAAAGTCTTCAAATGGTATGGGGACTTCTTTTCGTACGCCTCGTTTTTTCCAGTTTTTTTTCCAAGCCATTTCTTTGTGATTTTTATCTTGAACCTCATCAAATGTTTTAAGGTTTTTGTATTCATCGTATCCGAATTCCAATGCTTCAATGTCTGTTTTGGAGAAAAATTTTCTTATATAGCCACGTTCCGAGGCCAATAATACTCCGTTTTTGGAAAAACCTTGATATTTTTCCTTTGCTTTTCCGGAACCTTTATAGAGCCATCTGGGAACCGTGCCACGTTGCATAGCCATATAGGTGTCTCCGGTAATGGGTCTCCCATATTTATTTAAATGATATTTTTCGGCAGCGAACAGCATCTTCCAAACCCAATACATATTATTTTGGCCTCTCTGGATTAGCCAAATCACAGATTCTATCGCCTTCCGCTCATTCAATTTGAATTCAATAGCCATACAGCCTTCCTTATTTACCCGTAATATAAAAAAATTATGCTTAGACCCTGTACTCAAAGCTCCGCCTGTCGCATTTACTATATTAACATTTATGAACAAGATAAAAATTTGTGTTTTTCTCGCTGTATCGGCGATGTTTTTCGCCTGCGGCTCACAAGATGGCTCTCCTGCCGAACTGAAATACGGCGGCAGAGCCGGTACAATTTCCCCATTTGACACCCTTATAGCCGAATTTGACTCAAAAATTGTAAATATAGGCGAGGAATTGCAATTTATCACTTCGGACAACACCACATATATGGTTTATATGCAAGGAAAGACAAAAAATAATAAGCTATATTTCGTTGGCAAGCACGATACCACTCGCGGAGGCTTAACTTATTTCAAGCCAGGCGTTGCGGAAGATTCCATTGTATTTTTAAGTCTCGAAAACGAAGACGGATACGTAAAGAAAAGAACAGTTCTATACTACTCAACCCATCGCTTGTTTGACAGCGAGCAAAACAGTACGGAAGCTACCGCAGACAACATAGATGTCTTTGGCAATGCCACAGACGGAGTTACATTCGTCGGCGTTTTGGATTCTTTGGTTGCCGTTACGGAACAGGGAAATATCTACGATGTGGAAGACTATTTCAAACTGGAATTGCATACAGACGACATAATAGAAATAACAGCAACCTCTCGCGATACAATGAATGTTCAGTTTTACGGGCCAGGCGGCAGGAACAAAACAATATCCGTAAAAAAAGGAACTGCCTCCATAAAAGACACTATAGGTCACGGACATCTGTCAGCAGGAGATTCTGTTGAAAAAATGGTTCCATTCTATATAAAAGTTTACACCGAAAAAAATACTTCTCGCCCGAATCCGTATAAAATATCGGTTCTAAGAAAGGAAGGAAAATTAGGAGGTCAATTATGATGATAGAAGTGCTCACCGAGTTCTACACAAATCACTATAACTTTGCCATAATAGGGGTGCTCATACTGTTGTTAACCGCATTCCTTGGCACTAAAAAGAATGTCAAAGGCATAGTGCTTTTGCTCAGCTTGTTCCTTGTGTATAATTTGGTTTTATACAATAAAACCAAAAAAGACCCGCACTGGTACGAGGCTTCAGAGCAAAAAGTCAATGCTTATGACCCTGTTAAAAAGCTATGGGAAGACAAACCGGCCGATGACGACATCAACAAACGGAAATGAGCTAATCTCATTTCTTTCGAAATGCGGCGCGCTGAAATTCGGCAGCTTTGTCACGAAAAGCGGCCGCGTTAGTCCTTACTTTGTAAACATGGGAACCGTCTGCGACGGTGAAGGCATTTCGCTTTTGTCAACTTGCTACGCAAAAATTTTTAAAGAGCATTTTGCCGGCAAGGCAGACAATCTTTTTGGACCTGCGTATAAAGGCATTCCGCTTTGCGCAGCAACAGCCGCAGTACTATATAAAGAACACGGCATAAAAACAAGCTTCACCTACAACCGCAAAGAAGCAAAAGACCACGGAGAAGGCGGAGTTCTGGTTGGCGACTTATACCAGGAAAAAAAGAACATTGTGATTATAGAAGACGTTATCACCGCAGGCACTTCCATAGAAGAAACAATGCGAACCATCTCCGCAATTCCAAACGCAAAAGTTACCGGCTTGATAGTTGCGATTGACAGAAAAGAAAAACTTGGAGATGGCAAAAGCGCATTGCAACAGGTGATGGAAAAATATTGCATAGAAGCACATGCGATAGCCTCCATAGAAGACATCCTAAAATTTGCCCCGGAAGAATATAAAGCAGAAATAGAAAAATACCGCTCCGAATGGGGGGTCTAATCATGTCCCATGTCCCATGTCCCATGTCCCTAGCATTTATATTTGCGCTTCTAATCTCTTGTTCTCCAAATTTTACCAATTCGCATAAATTGTACAACGGCGCACCTGCTAAAGGCGAGAGCGTTGGCTATGTTGAGCTTGGAGAAAGCTTTATGCTGACTCGTGCAGACTGGTTCACAGAAAAATTGAATATGCAAAGCGACTCAATTTATTCAAAGCTGGAGGCACTGACGGACTCCGTTGTTTTCCTTGAGCTGCAAAAAAACTGGAATGCCTCTGTTGTTTCAAAAAATGAAAAATTTTTAAAAGAAACTTTGAAAATGGATAAAACTGTTTTCATAAAAACAAAATTGCCGGAACAGGGCGTAGAGATTTCCGCAAATAGCGGCGTTGTTCCGAATTATCTTTTTATAATCCACGAATATACCATTGGCGGCGATTTGGAAGCTGAGAATTTTTATGACTACACAAAAGCCAATGTTGAAATTGCAGCAAAGAAAAAGTTCAAAAATCTCTCAATAGTAGCAACATTCACGCTTTGGGACAACAAAAAACAGCTTCCGCTTAAAAGCGGCATAATAAGCGTGCAAAAACCGATAAAAAACGATTCTATTGACAAAGATTTCTTTGTAACCATAACAAAATCGGTGGTAGCGGAATGCTTAAAGGAATTATAAAATTATCCGTTGTTTTTTTAGCTCTCAACTCATATGCAGCAGCGCCTAACGTTTGGAAAGACGGGGAATTTTTGCTTTGGAATTATGGCAAACAGCATTTTTCTCCTGCTGATTTTTGCTTTGCGCTTCGCTATCAAAATGAAAAAATAGGCAATCCGAACTGTTATGCGGCGGGAGACTGGGAAAGAGACACTACTGCTTCCTTATACGCAAAGTGGCTGAACGCGAATTTATCTTCCGGTTTGAACGCTGAGGAATTGCGGCCCAGAAATCCGCATGTCATTGAAAGGTTGCAATCTCTTAGAGACAGGAATTTGTTGTTTTGCACTGTTATAGACAACCAAGTGTGGGTTTTGCTTTTTGACGAAACAAGCTCCGAGCCAAAGGAAATAGCGGTTCTTCCCTTGAGCATGGACTCTGCGAAGGTTGCAGGAAAAATAGCAAGCGATTGGTTTGGCGGCACACCTCGGGTAAGGCTCTCCGATTCCGAACGAGCCGCAAAGCAAAAGGAACCGGATGAATATTTTGCTGAGCAGCCCATGCACGACGTGTGGCTTGGCATTCTGGCAGGCGCAGGCAGAGCAAAAGTTCCGTTAACTCCGAGCTCCTGGTACAAGAACACGCTTAATTCGAGAATCAAAAATTACCGGGATGTCAGGGATTCAACGAGCGCATGGAGTTTTGTCGACGACTCTTCGCCGTTTTACGGTGCTTATATAGGCGGCTCCGTATATGACTTTATAGGCTTGGAGTTTGAATTCCACCATTCCAAGCACAAAGCGAAAATCCATGAAGCAGACACGGTTTACAGAGAGCTTTCGCACTGGAGTTTTACCCGTTATGAGCTTATGCTTTCGCTTATATTTATGAAGGTTTTTATGCCGCACCCGCAGATTGAAATAGAGCCATATGCCTCGGCAAGCGTTATTTTCAGCATTTTCTCGGAAGACATTGCATTAAAACAGGGCGAAAAAGGTTCGCAAAGCTACAGAGACCGTTTTGATTTTGAGAGTTATTACAGAGGCGTGGCTTTGAATTTGGGCCTTAGAACGGCTTTCTTTAAAAGCTACGCTATTAATCTCCGAGCTGGAATAGCTAATCGCGGCACTGCGCTTGTCACCCAGAATATAATAGGCAGTTCCACAACGGATGTTTACGTAGCCGCAGGGCTAGACTACCACTTTAGGTGGCGCTAGTCTTATCTATTGTAAAAGGTATTTTATTTGTTTCGCAAAAATTCACAGCTTCTGCATGTGTTATTTGATCATTTTTGCAGCGGTACATTATTGCGTTTTTGGTATCTATTATACGTACACCTCTTTGCGCAAGAAACTTTATCAACGCCGTGCCTTCAAGGTGCATATCCATCGCTTTTAGCTGCTCAGTAACCTTCATTTTCTCTCCACAGGGACAGTTGTTTGTTCGCCCTATTTAATGAATTTAGAAATTTCTAATTTACCCCTGTGCTTTTTATATTGCTCATAATTTTATTTATTTCCGCCTCTTTTGCGGGCGAAGGCGAGATAATTCGCTTGGGCAGGGACGAATTTGTTGAGACTGCCGTAAAAAATGAACCCAGATTCAAAGAAAACCGAATGGCCCTTTTAATAAAAGAAGAAAAAATTGAACAAATCAGATACGGAGCTTTGCTCCCAAAGTTCGAATTCTCAATGCTTACAGGAATTGTCCCCGGATTGAAACGAGACACCGATTATTACGGGCAATCCGTAAGATCTTGGGATTTTACCAAAATGGGGCCTTATTTTGGAATGAACATACAAGCCGCGCAACCGCTCAATTACGGGCAACTGCGAATGGGGCTTAAAGCGGCGCAAGCGGACTTTCAGCAAAAGAAAATGGAAGTGGAAGGGAAAGAAAACTCTCTAAAAGCAGAGCTTTTAAGCTACTACTATGGCTATTTGCTGGCAATGGAAATGGATAAACTGGCTCAAGACGGCCACAAGCAAATGCGCAAAGCGGCAGACAAGCTGGAAGAAGCCCTTGACGATGGAGATGAAGACGCTTCGCAAATGGACTTGCTGGAGTTGCAAGCCAATTTCTTTGATATAGACAAAGCTGTTTGGGAAGCGCAAACCGGCCTTAAAAAAGCGCGGTTGGCTGCAAAATTTGCCCTTGGGTTGCCGGATTCCGTTTCTTTTGAGCCTGCGGATAGCGTACTCTCTGCAGTGAGCGATTTTGTGCCGAGCCTGGATTCCTTAAAAAACTGGGCCGGAGCAAGCCATCCTGATATTCGCCGCCTAACTGCCGGGCTGGAAGCCACAAGCATGCAAATGGAGCTTGCTTCCGCAAAGCTTGCCCCGGAATTCTTTGTGATGGGAGAATTTGAATACGCAAAGTCATGGGCAGGAGACCGCACCAACCTTTCAAAGAACGCCTTTGCGCAAGACCCTGTGAACAGGCTTTCCGGCGCATTCGGTGTGGGGCTTAAATACAAGCTCAATTTTTGGAACCAATGGGAAAATTACAAGCTTGCACGCATAGAGAACCGTATTTTGAGACAAACAGAAAGCTATGCAAGCAGAGGAATTGATCTTCAGATAGAAGAAAAATACGATGAGTTTTTAAAAGCAAAAGGCATTTTGGAAAGCGCAAGGAACGCACTTAGAAAAACAGAGGGAATGCTTAAAGGAGCGGCTCTTCAATATGACCTGAACCCAAGCAAAACATCGGGCCTTTTGGCAAATGCATATAAAAAGAACTTACTTATGAAAAAAGATTATTATTTTGCGGTTTATGAATACAACATGGCGGTGGCCAAGCTTTTTGCGCAAGCTGGGTATTTATTTTCGGAAAAAAACGCCGTTTTTTCAAAAAAACCTTGACAATTAGTTAAAAATTTGCTAAATTTAACTTACCCTTGGGGTTATAGCTCAGTTGGTAGAGCATCACGCTGGCAGCGTGAGGGTCAGGAGTTCGAATCTCCTTAGCTCCATTTTTCTAAATTCCATTCAATGCTAGGCCTCACCTCATTCAAACATTTGCCTCGTACAATGCAGGCGATTTTGCTGATAAACGCAGCAATTTACCTTTTGATTTGGATAGGAGGGCCTAATGTACGTGGCCTTATCCTTGGCTATGGAGCCTTTGCCCCAAGCCATGCTCACCAGCTCTGGCGCTTTTTAAGCTACGCATTCGTACACGAAGATTTTTGGCATATCCTTTTTAATATGCTCATGTTTTGGATGTTCGCAACCGATGTTTGCAAAGCACTTGGCGAAAAAAACTTTACAACCCTTTACCTAGTCTCTGCCATATTCGCCAGTGTGTTCAGCCTGGCATGCTATGCGCTCGGAATCATGAATGGACACCCTATGATAGGAGCCTCCGGCGCGCTTTTCGGAGTTATGGCAGCATATGCGTTTCTATTCCCGGAACGAATTATCCTGATGTTCTTCATAATACCCATGAAAATAAAGTACGCAATATGGATATTTATAGCAATAGACCTGTTTATGGCCAGATCCAACGATGGCATAGCGCACTTTGCGCATCTTGGCGGAGTGCTTTCCGGCTTCCTGTTCATGCAGGCTTGGTCCAGGCCAAAACAGCAAAAAACATATTCGCAGGAATTTTTCAAGGAAAAAGCGCGGCAGCAGTGGCAGCACAAGCCTTTGGAAGGCGAGCTCTACAAGGGTTCTTCCAATGCGAAAGAAGAAAGGCTCAATGAGATTTTGGAAAAAATAAACCGTAACGGTTTGCAATCGTTAAGCCAGGAGGAAAGAGATTTTCTCCAGTGGTTTGGGCAACAAAACAAAAGGAGATGTTAAAATGAAAAGAGTAGTTGGCGTTGGCGCAGCTTTAGTGGACTTAGTTACTTCGGTTAGCGAAGAATGGGTGGTTCGGCAAAAAAAACTAAAAGGCGGCATGAACCTTATGAACTGGGGCGACATGGGCCGCATACTTGGCAATGTAGAAAAACTTGCCACAATTCCGGGTGGCTCGGCAAGCAACACTATGATAGGCCTGTCCAGGCTTGGCGGCTTGGCACGCTTCATATGCAAGGTCGGCAACGATGATGTGGGCGATATCTATTCGCTTAATCTTTGCAATAACGGCGTGGAAGGCTATGTGCGCAAAAGCTCTACCCCGACAGGCCGGGTGCTTTCTGCTGTAACACCGGATGCCCAGCGCACAATGTTCACTTATCTCGGAGCTTCGTCCGAGCTTCTGCCCACGGAAGTAGGCGACACACCGTTTAAGGATGCCAATATCCTCTATTTGGAAGGCTATTTGGCATACAATCCATCGCTGCTTTTGCACTGCGTTAACTTGGCAAAAAACAGCGATATAGAGGTGGTTTTTGACTGCGGATCTTTTGGGGTTGTACAGGACTGCCGCTATATAATAGACAAGCTGATAGAAGACCGCAGCATAGATATTTTGATAGCAAACGAAGACGAAGCCCGTATGTTAACAAGCATAGAAGAAGAACTGGCGTGCATGGAAATGGCTAAAATGTCTAAAATCGCAGTTGTCAAAGTGGGCAAAAAAGGCTCCATAATCGGCGAAAAAGACTGCATTTTAAAAGTAGACGCTATTGAGGTCAAAGCTGTGGATACCACAGGCGCCGGGGACTTATGGGCTGCCGGCTTCCTGTACGGTTATTCAAACGACTGGCCTCTTGAAAAATGCGGCGAACTGGCCTCTGCGGCTGCCTCGGAGGTAATACAGGTTATGGGTTCCATTATCCCGGATGCCGGCTATGAACGATTGATTAAAATCCGTGACAGAATTTGCTAAATTACACCTTGTTATGAAAAAAGAAATCGTTTTCACACTTGCCTTTGCGTTGCTCTCTGCCTTGTGCTTTGCGCAAGACAAGGGGGTTTTGAGCATAAACAGTTCTGCGCCAGCAGGAGTGTGGCTGTATGGGCAAGCTAATGGACAGGCTGTTGGCAGTACGCCGCTATCAATGGAATTCCCAGCAGGCTGGGTGGTCTATTCTGTGCGCGCGCCCGGCTATTGGACGGAAGTAGTTCTTGCAAAAGTTGAAAAAGGCCTAAGGGTTGCAAAAGAAACCGAGTTGAAAAAATACGGCATTCCGGCAGGCGAAATGCCGAACCTGTCGCATATAAACGATTTAAGAGTCTTGGAAAACCTGTACGACAGCCTTTCAAAGCAAAAGCCGTCTGCCACTCCGGATTCCGTTTGCTTGTCTGCTTTTGCGGCAAGCTACCCGCCGCTCGCTCCGGCGCCAAGCCCGTTAAGCGAAACTTCTGAGGAATACCGCAATTATTACCAAGCATACACGAGCGAAAAGCAACTCTCATTTAATGAATGGCGCGCAAACTGCTCCGGTCCTGCCGAGCGCAACTTGAACGGAGTTATAGAACGCATAAACGAGCTTGGAGAAAGGCGAGTCAATGGTTTTGTCCCAGTTGCAGGCGCAAAATTCGAACCGGCTTTGGATAATGGCTTGAAAGGCAATTTGGAACTGCGCCTGCTTTCTCCGGACGGCAGAGCGGACGTCACTTGGAAAGGCGTTTGGGAGCACGAATTTTTATCCGGCGAAGCTCTGGCAAAAGCCTTGACCTCAAGCTTGCCAACTGCGCTCGCTTTTTTGACAACTCAAAACAAAACCATATTGGTTCAATCAGAAGGCGGCAAATCAAGGCATTTCTACAAATACCACGACCTCAGCGTATCTTGGAATGGTTTTTATATACAATTGAAAGGCGTTTTCACTTTGCCGGAATGGCTGGCAAAAATTGCGCCGAAAGACTCATTGCCGGAACCGGAGCCTGTTGTTGAAGATACCGTGATTAAAAAAACATTCCTCGCAAAAGTTCCAGGCGGCAAATTAAAATACAGGGGCAAAGATGTGCAAATAATGCCTTTTGCCATTAACACCACCACAATAAACCAGAGTTTGTACAGCGCAAAGTGCGGGAAAAAAGATTTTAGCAAATTCAAAGGGGATTCGCTTCCGGCACACAGCGTAACTTGGCAAGAAGCAAACAAATGCTGCGTTGCGCTTGGCGGCGAGCTTCCAACAGAGGCGCAGTGGGAATATGCCGCCAGGGCAGGTTCCCCGTTAAAATACGTATGGCCAACCAACGCATCGCCCAAGGATTATGCCGAGTTCAACGGCAAAAAGCCCGTTGCGGCAGCCGGCAAAAAACCTAACCAATGGGGCATTTACGATATGTTCGGCAACGTTGCAGAATGGGTTAAAGACGATGGCTCTTGGGGAGGCAAATACAAATATCTTAAAGGCGGCAGTTGGAAATCCTCTGAAAAAGACCTGAATGTTGAAAACCGTGAGGAAGAAGACGCAAGATACTGGGGAACGCACACCGGGTTCAGGTGCGTGTTCAAGCCTTAGCTTTCACAGGAAAAATTGCCGCTGCCGCTATCATTGCGCCGTTGTCTGTGCATAGCTCGGGTGAAGGACAAATAAGGTTCAACCCGTTTTTTGCAGCTCTCTCTGCCATAAGTTCTCTTACACGGTAGTTTGCGCTCACGCCGCCGCATAATATTAGGTTTTCTATGCCGTGTTTTTTTGCGGCGTTAACCGCTTTTAAAGACAAAACATCTGCTATGGCCTCTTGCAAACTGGCGCAAATATCTGCCATATGCTCTTTGACAAATTCCTCGCCCTTGGCTTGAACATAGCGAAGCACCGCTGTTTTCAACCCGCTAAAAGAAAAATCAAAAGAATTTGCATCACTTAACGCTCTTGGAAACTCGTGAAAATTTTTATCCCCGTTTTTAGCCAGCTTGCTTATAGCTGCGCCGGCAGGATAGCCAAGCCCCAAAATCTTTCCGCTCTTGTCAAAAGCTTCTCCAGCGGCATCATCTCTTGTTTTGCCAACAATAACTTTTTCATTAACCAAAACCAACTCCGTATGCCCCCCAGACACTATTAAAGCCATTAGTTGAGAGTTGAGAGTTGAGAGTTGAGAGTTTAACAGTGCTGAACATATATGCCCATCCAGATGATTTACTCCGTAGCATTTTATGCCTAAGTCTTTTGCCAAGCCTCTGGCGAAATTTATCCCTACCAAAAGGGAACCCATCAATCCGGGGCTTTGAGTGTAAGCTATTTGGCCTATGTCTTCAACATTTATTTTTGCCTCTTCCAAAGCTTGCCGCAAAACAGGAACTATTTTTTCCAAGTGCGCGCGAGACGCAAGCTCAGGCACAACCCCGCCCCACGCTTTGTGCTCGTCTATTTGGCTGTAAAGGCAATTGGATAAAATTTCAACAAAACCTCCGTTATCTCTGAGCACTGCGCAAGCGGTATCATCGCAACTGGTCTCTATTCCTAGCCAAATATTATTCATTCTCTATTAAATGGAATTTATCCGGGATAATTTGCCAATTGGCAACGGGATAAGCAATATTAATGGTTGGCTTCAACTCATCTGTGTTTTCAATGGAAAATCTTGAAAATTCTATGTAGAGGTTTATGTCATGCTCATTAATTTTTGAGAGCAATTCCCTTCCTCCTGAAATTTCAACATTGGCTTTTGAAGGCGAAAGAGAATAGAAATTTTTATCGTAAATGCCTATTAAGCGCACAGGAATTCCGGAAAATATTTTGCGGGCCAAAGGCTCAATTTGTATTTGAACAAAAAGGGAAGTGTCTTCAATGTCCACTATGGAACTGAGCGAAGACAAATCCAATTCTATTGGCAGCGAGTTGCTCCATTTCAAATTTGCAATGGACATTTCCTTTGTCGGGATGTACTTTATTTTCGCTATTGCGCTCCTCGCTCCGGAAATCAAAACGGAATCCGGCTTTATTTCCGGGGCACCGAGCAACGTGAACCCGGCGGCAGCTTGCACATCAAGCTTGGACAGCACGGGCACTTTTAGCTCAATTCTTGAGTCCAGCTCAACATTCAACTGGTTTGTCTGCTTAACACGCTGCATTTTTATATCCGGCATGCCCGGCGAAATAAAGCGGATTTGATCGCTCACAATTCTTGACTTTCCAAGCGGCATTCCTTTTAAATCTATTTCAAGGCTTGCAGAATGGTTTATTTTCAAATTGATAAGGTTTATGGCTTTTCCTTCCAATTGAACAGTCAAAGTTTGCGGCGGCGGATCAATAAGCGCCATATTCTCCTGAAGATTTATAATCTTTACGGGCAGCTCAATTTCGGTTCTTGTTTCTTCTCTTGAAACCACGGCAAACCAGATCAAGCATCCGCACAGCAGGGCTAAAAGTTTAAGGGAGTGCTTTGTAAAGAATTCTTTCAAGCAATACCTAATTTCTTCTGGTAAGAGCTTAAAGAATCTATTGCGTTTGTTAGAACGTGAACAAAGTCTTGCGCTCCGGCAGCTTTTAAGTCTTCTGCGTCTTTAGGATTGCCTGCAACTATGCGAATGATATTTGGGAATTCTTTTTCAAGAGCTGGGAAAATTTCTTTTGCCAGTTCCAGATATTCTTCGTCTTTTGAGCATAGCACAACAATTTGCGGCGAGTTCTTTTTAACAAGCTCAATGCCTTCTTGGACGTTTGAAATACCGTTGGTATCTATAACAGTGTAGCCTGCGCAGCCAAAGAAGTTTTTGATGAATGTGGCACGTGCGAGGCGCATTCCCAAGTCTCCGGCAGTCCACAGGAATACTTTTGGCGTTTTTCCGCTTTTTTCCGTTTGCAAGCGAAGAGCTTCAAATACATACGGGCCACGGCGAATGTCCAGTTGCACGGTTATTTTGTCGCTCATCTTTTCTTGCAAATTTGGATATTGGTTTGTGCCAATAAACACTTCACGGCGCTGTGCGATGAGTTTTTCCTTTTGCTTCCAACTGTCGTCTATGGCTTTTTGAATGGAATTCGGGTCAAAGTTTTTGAAGGCTTCCAAGGCTTTTGACGCAATTTGGTCGGTGAGCGTTTCTATATAGTAAGAGCCTGCGGAAGGGTCAACTATTTTATGGAAATTGCATTCGTTTTTGAGCAGCAACTGGACGTTGCGGGCTATGCGGCAACTGAATTCATCGGGTTTTTTGAACACTGCGTCGTATGGAATAACGGTGATTGAGTCTGCGCCGGCAATGGCTGCGCTCATGGCTTCGGTTGTTAAGCGGAGCATGTTTACGTTCGGGTCGAACACGGTGGCATTCCACATGGACGTGCATGCGTGGATTTTTGCTGTGCCTGTCACTCCGTATTCTTTGAGCACGTTTGCCCATAAAATGCGAAGCGCGCGAATTTTTGCGATTTCAAGGAAGTATCTTGAGCCAACGCTTATGCTGAACGAGATTTGGGCCGCAGCCTGTTCTGCGGTTTGCCCGGCTTCCGTAAGGGCATCCATTTGTTCCAAGCCTGCATAGAGGGCTATGCTGAGTTCTTGAATTATGTTTGCGCCTGCGTTGTGAAAGCTATGGGTTTTGATTATGGACTTGTTTTCCACAAAGTCAAAGTAAATTATGCCTTGGTCTATGCCTGCATAGAGAGCTGGTATGTCTGCCTCGGTTCCGTGCAAAAAGCACACTGCGTCAGCGCCACGTTGCAAGGCGAGTTTTGCGGCTGCGTTTGCGGCTGCGGGGTTTTCTTCATAGATGTTTTCTCTTATTTCCCAGTTGTTGTCCGTTTTTTTGGTGCCACGGGCATACGGGAATTCGCCTGGCAGGTTATTCAAGAGCCAGGAGATGCCATCGGTATCGGCTTTGCGGTAATATGGTTTAACCGCTATGCCTTCCAGCGTTTTCCATATGAGTTTTTTCTCATAATCTGCCCCCTTAAGGTCTGCCTGTATGGTGGCTTCCCATTCCTCGGTAGAAACATCGGGGAATTCCGCAAACAATTTTTCTTGGCTCATAGGTCCTCTTAGATTTAGTTTAGGGTAATATAGAAATTTCAGGCAGAGAAAGAGAGCCTCTAATCACTTCTACCTCGCCGCTTATAAGGCTTACGATGTTTGTTGGCGAAATTAAAACCTCGCCCATGTCCGCAAACAAGTCAACTTTGTGCTGAAACACGGGAATCAGTTCTTCCGGCTTTGTAAAGGCTTGGCCCTCTTCTATTTTTGCGGCAGTACTCAGCAATGGCTCGTCAAATTCTTTGAAAAGTGCTTTCACAAAAACACCAGAAGAAATTCTGATTCCTATCTCCGGACGGTTGACATCCAGCTTTCTTGCGATTTGCGGATCTGCAGGCAAAATAAATGTATAAGGACCTGGCGTATAAGTTTTTAAAATTTGAAACGCAAAATTATTAATTCTTGCATAGCCCGTTGCTTTGGAAATGTCTGGCAATAACATAGCCATAAGTGCCTTTTTCATCGGTTTTTTTAGCGCATAAAGCTTGTTCATGGCCTTTGGCCTAGCCGCAGAGCAGCCTATTGCATAGCCCGAATCCGTTGGATAAAGCAACAGAGCATCGCGCCTAAGCATTTCTGCTATGGTCTTTATATGCCTTGCCTGCGGCGTTTCAGGATGTATTTCCAATCGGAGCATAAAGGGAATGTAGAAATATATTGCAGGTTCAGATTTTTGCCACAGAAAAATAAGACACTTTTCCGCCAAAAATATCCAGAGCGCTGCCTATGGTTAAATCCACACGGCCTTTTGAAAGCCGGTTGCAGGTTTCAAAATCCTCCAAGCTGTTTGCGCCGCCGGCATAAGTTGAGGGAATAGGAGAATGCTTGCCCAAAAATTCGATCAATTCCAAATCCATGCCCTGCTGCTTGCCTTCAACCCCCACGGCATGAATTAAAAACTCAAAACAATACTCGGAAATCATTTCCAAATTCTCTTTAGTAATGTAAAAATCAGTCAAAGTCTGCCACTTATTTATAGCCACTAGCCACTCCCCACTCGCCACTAGCCTGCAACTTAGGTCCACAACCAATTTTTCTTTTCCTGCTTCTTTGCTGATTTCTTTTAATTTTTCAATGGAGAACTTGCCGTTTGGAAAAATGCAACTTGTCACTATTACGGCTGCTGCGCCTGCTTCCAAATATTTTTTCGCATTTTCTTTTGTGATGCCGCCGCCTATTTGCATTCCATTCGGATAAGCCTTTAAAGCCATAATAGCAACTTCTTCGTTGCCGGGGCCTAACATTATAATATGCCCACCTTTTAAGTTGTCTTTTTTGTACAACTCGGCGTACCATTCTGCGGTTTTTTCGGAAACAAAGTTTTCTTTAAGCTCGCTCTCGTTATCCGAGAGCGAGGAACCTACTATCTGTTTGACTTTGCCGCCATGTAAGTCTATGCAAGGACGAAAGCGGGTCATTTATTTGTACTTTGCAACCAATTCCGACGGGCAGGTTATTTCTTTGACATAAGCTGTTGGATTATTTGATATTCCAAACCAGTCAATGTACCACTGGCAACCAGCCTTCAAATTGGCAAGGCCTGAACTCGAGAAAGCTGTATTGCACATACCTTGAACGCAACTTACGCTATTGCCGCATTTGCCTCTAAAGCCACCATATTGTACACCCAAATCAGAAGAACTTCCGCCTAATTGAGAAATTTGATTGGACAAAGCATTGAATGCTCCAACACCGCCGCCAGGAATCATGATATCAAATTGATCACCGCTTACATCGCCGCCAATATTGCTTATCATAAGCACCATTTTTTTACCAGAGATGGTGCCGCTCATGCCGCCTTCGCCATTATCTTTGAATTGCAACAAGAAGCATTTGCCGCAATCAGCGTTTTTGTGAGACGCTGCGAAGCCATAAGCAAGATTATCGGTTACTTTCCAAGGAACCTGGTCCATGCAGGTATAAGAATTTCCGCCATTTTCGCATGCGTTCTTGTTCATGTCAACTTGTCCTGATTGTTTGTTTCCGTTAATATCACAAGCTTTTGCTACTCCATTTGGGCTGCCGCTTGCATTGCCTGTCCATGCGCAGCTTGGCTTGCAGGAATCCCAATAGCGGGTAGTTTTGGCATTGCCTGTTGTCACATTATCATTGCATTGTGCGCAAGGAGTGCCGCCACCGCCGGAGCTACCCTGTGAAGAGCTTGATGGGGTTGTAACTGTTGCGCTGGATGAAGATGCTCTTGAAGATGAGCTTGCAACAACGCTGTTTGAAGACGGAGTTGTGCCGCCACCGGTGCAACTTGGAGTGCCGCCTGTCGTGGAGAAATCTCCTGCCCAGCCAGGCACGTAAATGTAGTAACCGCCGTCCGCTTTAGTTACGCTTGCAAGGGCTGCTGCGCATGTTTGCTGGCCCCAATCGGTGTTACCGCATCTGCCGTCAACATTTTGGTTGTTAGCGCCGGTCAATTGTTTGCCGTTCACTAGTATTGCGCCATTGTTTTGATTTCCAAGCTTTGAAATAGCTGTTGCGAATATGCAAACCGGACCATCAGGAGCATTGCCGTTCACGCTTTCTTTCTTTACATCTGCCTGCGCTATGCCGCCGCACCAACTCGCTTGATAAGCGCAGTTATTGCTTGCCGCAACGCTTGAAGAGGAGGGTCTGGAAGAGCTTGACGGGGTGGCAACTGTTGCAGAAGAGGAGCTTGGCTGAGGAACAACACTGTTTGAAGACGGAGTTGTGCTTTGAGAAGACGGGGTTGTGCTCTGGGAGGAAGGAGTTGTGCTTTGAGAAGACGGAGTTGTACTCTGAGAGGAAGGAGTTGAATGCGACGAATCGCCTGGTTCCTGCTCTCCCGGATCTATCCAAGGTTCTTCGCTGCTGGAGCTCTCCGGGCAGAATTCGGCAATATCACAGATTGGCGGACCAGATTGACTGGTGCAACCTAGAAAGATGAACACAGCAAGAGCAGCCACTACAGTTGCCAAAGCAAAAATTTTACGAGATTTCCTCATGCTAAACTCCTTTTATGCATACGTATTATATAAATATAGATAATTATTCAATACATAGTACATATATGGCGCATTTTATCGTTTTTTTGCAAAAAAAAGTGATATTTTCTCCAATTTCTGCTAATTTTCTCTATTCCAGCGGCAAAATTGCGCTCATGCCGGGGCGCAAATTGGGAATATTCTGCGTTGGGCGGGCTTTTACTTCAAAGGTTTTCAAGTCAAAACCACCGGTTTCTTTGCTGCTTCGCCAAGTGGCAAAGTCGCCAAGCGGCGAAATAGAGTAAATTTCCAAATCTGCGCTTTGCTTCAGGGCCGGAATCCAAACCCTTATTTTTGTCCCTTTTGCCATGTTTTTCAGAAAATCCTCACGCACATTGAAAACCGCCCAAGATTTTGAGCGGTCTATCACCGAAAATACGGGCCTTCCGGAGCCAACAAGCTCGCCCTGCTCTGAGTTTTTGGAGGCTATTTCGCCATTTATTGGCGAGCGCAGAGTTGTTTCGCCAAGATAAGCGTTTATTTCTGCGCTTGCTCCTTTTGCCTGCAAAACAAGAGCTTCCGCAGCTTCCCTGTCTTCTTTTCTGGCACCGTCTTTTGCCATTTCAAGCTGTGCTCTAGCTGCTTCTGCGGAGGCTTTAGCCGTTGCATAACCGGCAAATGCCTCATCCCTTTTTTGAATTGGCAAAACGCCTTCGTCGTGGAGTTGCTGGATTCTTTCGTAGGTTGTTTTTGCCAGGTTTGCGGCTTCTTGCGCCCGTTTGAACATGGCCTGCGCAGTCGCTATTTCCTCTTTTCTCGCTCCGGTTTTAGCTTTTTTGCTTTGGGACTCTGCCGCTTTTAAGGCTCCTAAAGCCTGTTCTTTTTTTGCCTGCATTTCCGGGCTTCCCAATTCTGCGAGAATTTGCCCTTGAACAACAGAATCGCCAACTTCCACCCAAACGCTGTCCAAGCGTCCCGGCACTTTTGAAGAAACCCAAACTCTGTGCGCTTCAAACTGCCCTTGCATGTAATTTTGCTCTTTTTCGCAAGAAATTAACAGTAATGCAATTATCAATGCCAGTTGAGAGTTGAGAGTTGAAAGTTGAGAGTTTTTCATTGCAGAAATTCTCCTAGGGTTTCGGCTTCGCCGCATAGTTCTTGCAGTGAGATTATCGCAGAATAAGCTTCAAAGTAGGAGGCATATTTTGCTAACGCTACTCTTGAAAGAGCGAATTGGGCATCTATCACGTCCAAGCCGGTTGCAAGCCCGGCGGCAAAGGCTTTGGTTTGAGCGCGCAGGGATTCTTGCGCAAGTTCCTCGGTTTTTTCCAAGGATTTAAGTTTTTCGTTTGCCGTTCTCCATTCTCTGAGGTATTTTTCCGCAAGCAATTCAAAATCTCCTTTAGCTTGCTCCTGCAGGTAGCCAAGGGAACGGGCTTGCGCTTTTGAGGCTTGGTATTTGCCCATCGAGATGCCTCCGTTGAATAGATTCCACTGCGCTTTAACGCCAAGTGCCCAGGCAGGTTGCAAAATGGTCAGATCTTTTGTGTAGAGTTCTTTCATTCCAAAGAGAGCGAGCGCTGGCATCCACAGGCCTTTGTCTGAGGAAAGTCCGCTCAAGGCTCTGTTTTCTTCGCTTTTAATTTGCAGCAGCAATGGATTTTTTGAGAAAATTTTCTCCGTTAAGTGTTGCGTTTCTGCGGGAGGCTCTGTTTTTTTCCATGAGAATTCCAATGTGAAATTCGTGTCTGATTTTATGGAATTTGCAAGGGCGAGTTTTGCGAGGCCGGCGTTTCTTTTTGCGTCTTCAAGGTTGTGCTTTGCCTCTGCGAGCGCAACTTCTGCTCTTAGCCTTTCCGCAAGGGCTATTTGCCCGGCTTCTTCTAATTTTTTTGCGTTTTCAAAATGCAGAGAGATTGTTTGCAGGTTTTGTTCCTGGACTTCTTTAACGGACTGAGCGAGTTTGCAGTTTAAGTATCTTAAGGCTGTTTCTTTTGCCACTTCGCCTTTGACGGCATTTTTTCTTATTTCAGCGGTATTTTCTTCATGGCCTGCCGCTTTGTAGCCGTTCCAGAGCCTGCCGCCGGCAAAAATTACCCACTCGGCTTGCGCAGTGGCGTTCCAAAAGTTTTCGTTTTGGATGCGCTGTGTTAGGTTTGGCATTGGTATAATCATTTTAGAGAGGTCCACTTCCAAGTCCAGGTTGTCGTTTATGTGCGTGTAGCTGCCGGAGAGAGAAACTGACGGGAGCATTTTTCCTCTAGCCTCTGTTTTTTTTCCTTTTGCCATATTTGCGGTTTCGTTTGCCGAGAGCAGTTTTTCATTTTTGCTGATAGCCAGTTCTATTGAATTTTTAAGCGTTAAAGGCAAAGCCGTTTGCGCATGCAGGCAAACAGCGAACAACAGGGCTAATGCTAATAATCCGGCTGGCACAGCGAAAAATTAGAAAAATCATCAGCTTGCGTCTTTACAAAATCGAGAAAATCGGATAATCGCGGAGCCATTTTATCTTTTCCGTCGCACCTTATGCTTGAATTTCAGCAGGGCAAGGTTTATCTCAATATCCGTTTCCATATCGGAAATTTCTAAGCTGCTTCCCAAAACATCTGAAATTATTTCACCGCTTTTTTGCATCAGCGAGTTTTGCCTTTCTTTTTCAGGTTTTTTCGCCAATTCGCCGACGTTTCTGGACAATTCTCTTATTTTGGTAAAGATTTCCACGATTGCAAGCGTGGTTTGGGTAGCTTTTTGGCTTTTGAGAATTGTGGCGAGCATGTAAAGCCCTTTTTCGGTGAAGGCTTGAGGGTTTACATGCGAAAACTTCAATTTTTCGAGGTGGTCAAAAATTTTGACCACCTCTTCTTTTTCCGCTTTTTCCAGCATAAAAATATACCCTTCAGAAAACTTATCAGGATTATTTCTAACCGCTTGATTGATTTCCTTTGTTTCCACGCCGTATAGCATAGCTACGTCGCTGTCCAGCAGAACCCGCTCGTTGCGGATTGTTATAATCAAGTTTTCCACTTGATTGCCCTGAATTATGTCGCTCATAAAAAACTCCTATGTTCAGTGTATTAATGGCAAAAATCGTGCCAAGCAAAAAACGGCGAATTTGACGCAAAAACGAGGTTTCCGAGTGTCAAAAAAGTGTTTAAACACGTGTTTAAACACTTTTTTGACAGGTTTTTTGCCTCTCTTTTTTCGGTGAATGCTTTGGGCAGATATTTGGTATGTTCCCTTTTGACTTTCTCTAAGGTCAAAATTTTTGATCTTAGAGATTTGAATTCGTCAAAATCCAATTAGCCTAACAAAGTAGTTCCGCATTTTCTATATTATACCCAACGTATGCTATCGGCTGCAAAATTCGCTCTTGGAGGGGCTGGATTTCGCCAGCCCTTGGTATTGGCTATGCTGTTAGTCATGGCTCCGGCAGCGGGTTTTGCGCAAAGCGTATGGGACGGAAACGCAACAAATACCACTTGGTACACAGACAGCACTAGCGTTACTTATTATACAATTACCACAGCAGAGCAGTTAGCGGGGCTGGCTGTACTTGTGAATGGCAATCCTTCAGTTTCTTTTGAAGGCAAAACCATAAGGCTTGAATCAAATATTAATTTAAATAAAAAAGAATGGACTTCCATAGGAAGTGAATCTACCCCATTTAAAGGCTCTTTCAATGGCAACGGCAAAGTTATAAAAAACCTTAGCATAAATAAACCCGCCGCTGATAATTTAGGCTTATTTGGTTATGCAAGCGGAGCTAAAATAAGTAATTTGGGTTTGGATAGTGTTGACGTGAAAGGGCGTAATAGCGTTGGCAGTATATCAGGTAATGGCGGCAAAATAGCAAATTCTTACGTGAGAGGAAATATAGAGGGCAATGGCAATTTAGGTGGCATAATGGGTTATGGGCCTAAAGTGTGGGCTGATTCTGCCAATGTAGTTGCAAATTCCTATTTTGTTGGAAAAATAACCAAAAATACAAACCAAGGAAGCAGCGGCGGCATAATTGGCAATTATACTGGCAGTAGCGACATTAGGCTAGTCAGAAATTCCTATTACAATTCAGATAGCGTAAACTCCTCTGCCGATCCGGCAAAAAGCCTAACAAACCCATATAGCGGCTATGGAATAAGTACCGATGACATGAAATCAGAAGATTTTCGCAAACGTCTGCAAACTAATGTTCAAATGTATAATGAGATTAGCAATAATTATATAGGTTGGGTATATAATGCGAAAGATTATCCAACTTTTGGCACCCCAGAAGGCAGCATTAACATAAAAGATTATTTTGCAAGTGGCAATGGAACGGCAGAAGAGCCATTTATAGTAACGACAAGAGATCATCTTGAGAATTTAGCGTTCCTTGTAAACAGCGGCGAATCTTTTAGAAACAAATACATAAAACTTGACTCCGATATAGATTTAAGCGGAAAGGAATGGGTTCCCATAGGAATGCCTTTTTATGCTCAATGGGGATCTCCAGATGGTGCTTTTAGAGGTAATTTTGATGGCAATGGCAAGGTTATAAGTGGTCTTTACACTGCTGCCGAACTTGATTACCAAGGCTTATTCTGTTATGCGTATGAGGCTAATATAAGTAATTTAGGTTTAACAAAGTTAAACGTGAAAGGCACTGGAATAGTAAATGGCGGTATAATAGGACTTGGTGGGTCAAATGTCATAACAAATTCATACGTAATAGGCAATGTGGCAGGAAATTATAATGGCATTACAGGTAATGATTCTCCTAAGGGCAATATAAAAAACACTTTAACAAACGTTTATTTCGTTGGAAAATTAAACGGCGAACCCTTGAATCATATAAATACTGAAAAACGCGACAGTGCAGAAATGAAAGATTCTGTATTGTACATTTTAAACGGTTTTGAATTTGGCTATCTTTGGACAATAGATACAACAAACAATGGCTATCCAGTTCATATTATTCCAAAAAAAACAAAAATCAAAATAGTAAATCCGAAAGTCTACTTGAAAAATTCAATCCGTGTTGAATTATACAACGGAGGAAATGTTATTGAACCAGTTGTAGATAGTGTATATTTCGGAGATACATTATTATCGGCTGAGGATGATTACAACGTGCTGTACTACAACAATAAGGAAGTAAGCGATTCTGCAAAAATAATAATACTTGGCAAAGGAAATTACTATGGCGCAACAGTCTTGGATTTTTATATAACCGAAAGAAGAAACATTTCAACAACAACAATTACAGGTCTTTCTACCCAAACAGCAACCGGAGATTCCTTAAAACCGAAACCTGTTGTAAAAGATTTTAATGGCGCAGTAACGCTTAGAGAAGGCATAGATTATACTTTGGAATATAGCAACAATGTCTTTAAAGGCCAAGCAAAGGTAACAATTAAGGGGAAGGGAGAAATTTACGGAGAAACTTCTGTAGATAAAAATTTCAATATTACAGGCCAAGTTTATGTATATGTAAATTGGAATACAAGTTGCGATACAACTTTTCTTTACAATGGAAATTTTCAGCACCCCAAGATAGACACGACAACAAAATACAAAGAATATTTATCTTCTATTAAAGGAATTCAAAAAGATGCCGGGCTAAGTTATGAAGTAAGCGTAGAATCAACAAACAATGGCATAAGCTTGCAGAATAATTCCTGCTCTTATTCAATAAACCCAATAGAATTGAAAATTGATTGGTCTGAACAACGTGAATTCGTTTACAACAAAATGAAACAATCTCCAATTCCAAGCTTTGACAGCACGCTTATTGCAGCTACAGACACGCTTGATTTTATTTTGCTAGCGAGCAGCGTAGCAGGAGTGTACAAAGACAGCACTGCGGCGATATTTGACATAAATTCTCAAGACCCAAAAGCAAAAAACTACAAATTGCTGACTAACAGAGCGGAATACACAATTCTAAAAAAAGATCTCAATCCATATTTTGCCGCCGCTTTGCCTGATTTTGAAACCAATAAATCAGATACTCTCTTAGTTCCATATGCAGTATTCAATGATTCTACCGTGCTTCGCATTATCCTAGACAGTCTTTTGGCTTACGATGGCTTTGCCACAGATACCATTCAAAATACAAACGATGATAAATCAGTTTTAAGCGAAAATCCAAAAATAACATTGCAATATGAAAACCTACTAGCTACTAGCCACTCCCCACTAGCCAAAAGAGTAGAAACAACGCAGAAGGCCACCGCAACAATAATCACAGACAATGTTTCCGCAGACAACTATGCTCTCTCTCGCCCGGTTATCACAATAATGGCAATTGTGGAAGAAGACGAAGAAGCTGAAAAAATATTTTGCCGCAGAGAATACAACTGCGCCAACTTCAGCGAAGCTGTTTGCAATACCATAGGCGGCGAAAAAATTCAGTCCTGCAACTTTAAAGTAGCTTGCATAATAAACAATGTATGCGCAGAAAACATATCAATAACAGATTGCCGCTTAGTAGGAACCCCAACCCCCACCTGCAACGCAACTCCAATGCTACCCACTATCCACTTGCCACTAGCCACTAGCCAAATTCCAAAATACTACTCCCTAAAAGGCACTCCGATAGGTACAGTAAAACCCACAACTCCCGGAATCTACATAGAGGTAAGGGATAAAACAAGGAAGGTAATAGTAAAATGAAAATTCTGAAATTCTGGCCAATTCTGATTCTGGCAATTGTTCAGGCAGTTTTCGCCCAAGCATTCCCGAAAATCACAAGTTTTCCGTTTAGCAAAGAATTTGCTTTTAGCGATGAAAACGTTAATTATAAAAAAGAAATTGTAGGGATGCCTGTTCGTGCTTTTATGTATGAATTTACTTTGGAAAAAATTTCTTTTTTAACATTTTCTGTAAACAACGGCGGAAACATTATTGTAATTGAAGAGCCTAGCTTGGACTTTATGGCATCTGTAGATTCTGACTTGGGAAATGTTGCTTGTTCAGATTGGTTCACAGAAAACTATTTGGAATGTACTTTGTTTCCCGGAAAGTATTATTTGACGGCATTTGAATATGATGGATATGATTTTACAACTACTGTTACTGCTAAAATTAGAGAAATTGCCGATGATGTTGGCGAAGGTACAGGTGGAGACGTATGGGATGGCAATGCGGATATCGAATGGTACGTAAGCAAACCAGACACTACTCTTAGCTACACAATTTACACAGCAGAACAATTGGCTGGTTTTGCTCAGCTTGTAAACGGTACAACAAGTCTTGGCCTTGAGCCTGTGAACTTTAAAGGCAAATTCATAACGCTTGGCGCAGACATTATGTTGAATGACACTACAGATTGGAAAAACTGGGCAACCAATCCACCAGACAATGAATGGATTGCCATAGGATTTGCAACAGGAAGCGGAATATCTCCCGGCTATCCGCTTTTCAGAGGTCTTTTTAACGGCAATGGAAAAGTTATTAGAGGTCTTTACATAAATGTTAATAATGAACATCAAGGATTATTCGGTCTCGCATATGGAGCAAATATAGGCAATTTAGGCTTATCGGAGTTTTATGTGAAAGGCAACTATGGAACAGGTGGCATAGTTGGTTTAAATCTTGAGGGCCGCATAACAAATTCCTATGCGATAGGCAATGTATCTAGTGTATCTAGCGGTCGTGAGTGTGTAGGTGGAGTAACAGGAAGTACAGATGCTGTAAAAAATACATATTTTGTCGGTAACGTAAGCGGAAATAGCAATGAGGATACTGGCGCAATAACTGGTTGTGAATCGAGTGTCTTGAAAAGTTCTATTTACAATGTCGATCTTGTAAATCCGAATAGTATTAATTCATACGGTATTGGGAAAAGCACTTCGGAAATGAAAGATCCTCTAACATACATTTTTGCAGGCTGGGAATTTGGCTCAATTTGGACAATAGATGCAGAAAAAAATGGAGGTTATCCTATTTTTGCTTCATCTAAAAATAAGCAAAATATTGCAAATGCAAAAGTTTATCTCTCAACCTTCATAGTAAAATGGACAGGTAAAGAAGTTAATCCAGAAGCGAGCGTTTATTTCAACGAAAATAAACTAGATACGAATAACTATGAAGTTCTGTATTATAACAATATACATGAGAGTACTGCCACAAACTCTGCAAAAGTTATAATCTTGGGCAAAGGTGATTATTATGGCGCAATAATTTTAGATTTTTTCATATCTGAGAAAAAACATATTGCGGATATAATGATTGAGGATATTCCTAACCAAAAAATAACTGGGGATTCTTTAAAACCCAAACCAGTTATTAGAGATTTTGGCGGAACAGCAACGCTTACAGAAGACTTGGATTATACCTTGGAATACAGCGACAATGTATTTGAAGGAGTGGCAAATATAACAATTCGAGGACTTGGAGTTTATGAAGATAGCGAAGTAGATATAACATTCAATATTATAGGCAAAGTGTATGTGCGCATAAATTGGACAACAAGTTGCAACACGACATTTATTTATAATGGAGAATTGCAATCTCCCAAGCGAGACACAACAAAATTCGAAAAATATTTGACTTTTGAAGGGGCTAGAAAAGATGTTGGTTCGGCTCATTTAGCAAGAGTTACAACAACGAACACAAGCATAGATTTGCAGAATAATTTTTGCCAATACGCAATAGCGCCAAAACCATTGCAAGTTGACTGGACCGGTCCACGTGAGTTTGTCTATAACAAAATGAATCAATCCCCAACGCCAAGCATTGACAAAAGCAAAATTTTTGCCGGAGATAGCCTTGATTTTGTTTTGCGAGCCAATAGCGCAGTTGGGGAATACAAAGACAGCACAACTGCAATATATTATATAAATCCTCAAAACACCAACGCAAACAATTACAGATTATTAGACAACAGAGCGGATTATGAAATAAAAAAGAAGCCTCTCAACCCTTATTTCTCCACAGATATGCAGAATTTCTCTTCCAAAACAACAGATACTCTTTTGGTGCCATACGAAATATTCAAAGATTCGGCGATATTGCGCACAGTTTTGAGCAGCCGTGTGGAATATGAAGGCTTTGCCACAGATATTACAAAAACTCCAAATGAGAGCGATGATAAATCCGTTGTAAAAGGCAAACCGGCACTAGCCTTGAAGTATTATCCCGGCGTATTGGCTAAAAGAGTAGAAACCACGCAAAAAGCTACGGCAACTATAATAACAGACAATGTTTCCGCAGATAACTATAGCATATTAAGCCGCCCCGTTGTAATAGTGGCAACGATAGAAGAAAGAGACGATGCAGATAAAATACTCTGTCGCATAGGTTACAATTGCGTGTACTTCAGCGAAGAAGTTTGCGCAGCCGTAAGCGGAAAAGAGGTTGAAAATTGCGACATAAAAGTAAGCTGCATAGTAAACTCCGGATGTATAGAAAATACCACAGCAGAGTCCTGCCAAAACATAGGAGGCACTCCATCAGAAACCTGCGATGAAACTCCAATTCTAACCACTAGCCATTTGCCACTAGCCACTAGCCAAATTCCAAGATATTACACCCTAAAAGGCATTCCCCTTGGCCACACAAAACCGACCATATCAGGAATATATATAGAAAAATCCGGAACTCAAACCAAAAAGGTAATAGTAAAATGAAAAATTCCTTGATTTCTCATGTTAATCCTTTAATCCTATTAATCATGGTTCAGACATTTGCGTGGGATGGCACAGCAGACATCACTTGGTACACAGCCGATACAAGCTTGAATACATACACAATTACAACCGCAGAGCAGTTGGCGGGTTTGGCAGGGCTTGTAAACGGTACCGCAGGTTATGCATCGTCTTATGTTTCTTTTCAAAACAAAACCATAATACTTGGCGATAGTATTGTTTTGAACAAGCGACAATGGGATCCTATAGGCAATAGAAGTGATGCTCCATTTAGAGGCGATTTTGATGGCAACAATAAAATAATAACAGGATTGTACATAGACAAAGCAACAGAAAACTATAAAGGCTTATTCGGTTATTTTCAAGGCATAAAAATAAGCAATGTGCATTTGGATACTGCTTATGTGAAAGGCCAGAACTATGTGGGTTGCATTGTTGGCTATGGCAGTAATTCTCAAAAACGTACGGAAATATTCAATTCTTATTGCATTGGTAAAGTTGAAGGAGCTTTGAGTGTTGGTGGTATTGTAGGAGAATATCGTAATGATGATGTTTATAATGATTATAATATTATTAATGGTTGTCACTTTAATGGTACTGTAATGGGAACAGGTTCAGCAAGCTATATAGGCGGCATAGTAGGTCACGGTCGCACCGTAATAAATTCTTATTTTGACGGCAAGGAGGTGCAGGGACGTGATTGTGTTGGCGGCATAATGGGAGATAATGTTAATGCTTTAGGCAAAGTTATAAATTCATACGTAGTAGGTAATGTATCAGGAACACAAGAAACAGGCGGTTTAATGGGTAGTACTCGTGCTGAGAATAAGGTTATCAATTCATGGTTTGCGGGTACATCAAGCAATGGTGAGATGGTTGAAAAAGGTAGTTTAGAAAATAGCTTTCACATATCACAATCTGATACTCTTGAAAAAATTTGCAAATCATTGAATAATTTTGCAATTGCACAGAATAAAACAGAAGAAGTCAATATAGCATACGCAGAAAGTGAAGAAAGGTATTACGTAAGCAATCATAATGATTACTATGGCTGGGAATGCAATGGAAGCGATTACCCAACTCTTTCCGGTTCAAAAGCCGAAGGCAACATAAATTTAACAGAATATTTTGCCGGCGGCACAGGAACTTTTGAAGAGCCTTATATAGTGGATAGTCTTGAACATCTTAAAAATCTGGCGAACCTTGTTGAATTAGGTCACTTATTTAATAATGAATATATAAAGCTTATGGCAAATATAGACTTGGAAAAAGAAGAATGGAAACCCATAGGTGTGTATAACAACCAAGGTAGTATTTATGTTAATGGTGCATTTATGGGCAATTTTGATGGCAACGGCTATGTTATAAGTGGTCTCTTTATAAATAGCAATGATGATGGTGATAAAGGGTTGTTTGGCTATACACATAATGCGAACATAAGCAATTTGGGTTTGGTAGATTTTAATATAAGCGGAGGCGATGGTTTTATCGGGAGCATAATAGGCGTAAATTATGATGGTAGCGTAACAAATTCCTATGCGATAGAAGGAAGCGTAAGCGGAACAAATGACTGGATTGTATCTGCCATAGGCAATTGCAGCGGCAGATTTGGCTTAGTCAATTGCAGTGACAACATATCAAACACTTATTTTGCAGGCGAACTTCTAGGAAACAACACGAATTTCATAAATGGTGTAGAAATAAGTGCTTCGGATATGAAAGATTCTCTTGCGTACATTGCGGCAGGCTTTGACTTCGGTTCAATTTGGGAAATGGGTACAAATGGCTATCCGGTTCATCTCCAACCTTTGCTTAAAAAACAAAACATTTCCACTGCTACGGTTTACCTCAAAAACCAAAGACTAAAACAAGATAGCATTCCAACCACATTGGAAACATACACAAGCAAACCTATTACGCCCGTAGTGGACAGCGTTTATTTCAACGGAAATAAATTAAACGAAGGAACAGATTACGAAGTGTTGTATTACAACAATGTAAATATTGGCAATAACGCAAAAATCATGGTACAAGGCAAAGGCGATTATTCCGGCGCAAGAGTTTTGGATTTCTACATAGTAGAGCCTATTCCAAGAAATATTTTAGACTCTTCAAAAGTTACAATTGGCCAGCTTTCGGATACCATAGCTGATGGCAGTTTTTTTATGCCAAACCCTGTGATAAAAGATATTAGTTTTGGCTTTTTTAACTCGGTAACACTTCTCGCAGGCAAGGACTACACTCTTAAATACGATAGCAATCAATTTGAAGGAGCGGCAACCGTAACTATTGAAGGCATTGGAATTTACGAAGGAGAAACAACCAGAACTTTCAACATTTCCGGCAGAGTTTACGTGGATATAATATGGGACACAAGCTGCGACACAACGTTTGTTTATAACGGAAAGTTACAGCACCCAAAAATAGATACGGCAACAAAATTCAAAGAATACTTAACTCCTCTTATGGGAGTTCAAAAAAATGCCGGACTTGGTTATAAGGCAGCAGTCAGCACGACAAGCGCAGGCCAAAAAATAAGCTTGCGAAACAATTCCTGCTCTTACTCGATAATTCCGCAAGAATTGCCGGTTACCTGGACTGGCCCAACCGAATATGTGTACAACAAAATGGTTCAATCTCCAAAACCCAGCATTAATAAGGGCCTTCTCTACGACAACCTGAATTTTGTTTTTGACAATGCGAATCATTTGGCAGGAGAATACAAAGGCATGGATGCTGCGATTTACACAATAAACCCTGCGGATTCCAATGCAAACAATTACAGATTGCTAAACAACAGGGCAGACTACACTATAACAAAAAAATCCCTAAACCCGTATTTTTCCGCCACCATGCAAAATTTTGAAACCAACAAATCCGATACTCTTTGGGTTCCTCACGAAGTTTTCCAAGACTCGGTTATTCTGCACAGCATTCTAAGCAGCATAATAGACTATGAAGGTTTTGCCACAGACACCACAAAAGCCAAACCCGAAACCGATGATGCCAATGTTTTAAAAGGAACTCCAACAATAACATTGAATTATGCACAGCCACTAGCCACTAGCCACTCCCCACTAGCCAAAAGAGTAGAAACCACCCAAAAAGCCACAGCCACCATAATCACAGACAATGTTTCCGCAAACAACTATGCTTTAACACGTTCTGCCATAGTGATAATGGCAACCATTGAAGAAAACGATGGCGCAGAAAAAATATTCTGCCGCCTGGGTACCAACTGCGCTTTATTCAGCGAGCAAGTCTGTTCAACCATAGGTGGAGAAGAAGTGGAAACATGTACTATAGAAATAGCTTGCGTAATAGAAAACCTAACAGATAATACCATAACATGTGTACCTAACACTCTAGCATCAGAATGCAAAGCCATAGGCGGCAGAGCATTCAACACTTGCGCAGAAGCCACTCCAATTCCAACCACTCCCCACTCCCCACTAGCCACTAGCCACTTACCAAAATACTACACCCTCAAAGGCACGTTCCTAGGCACAGCCAAACCCACTGCGCCCGGAATCTACATAGAAGTCACCAGCGTAAGGGCTGAAAATTTTCAGCCCCAACAACGAGCAAAAAAGCTCATTGTGAGGTGAAAATCACAACCAAATCTATATCACTGTCTTCCGTGGCTGTTCCTTTAGCATAAGAGCCGAATAGAATAACCTTATAGACATTCAAGCCCATAAGGCATTGAACTATTCTGGATATTACATCAGCAGACAGAGACATATTAGAGAATATTGCAAATCAGAAATTTTCTATATTAAAACAATGGCAGAAGGGATTAACATGATTGCGAACACGTAGAGACACAATGCTTGCGTCTCTTTGCATTGCGTCTCTACAAAATCGGGAAAATTTCTATATTTGCCATATACCTTGAAGGAGAGGATTTAGAAATGAACCATGATTTTTTTGATAAAGTTGCTTTCATTATAGAAAAAGCACGAGCGTATGTCGGACGTACTGCCGATTTAACTATGTGCGTTACTTACTTTGAGGTAGGACGCATGATTGTTGAAAATGAACAGAGAGGCAAAACTCGTGCTAAATATGGGCAAGAATTATTGAAAGAACTGTCTGCCTATTTGACCGAAAGGCTCGGAAGGGGGTTTTCGCTTACGAATCTGAAAAATGCCAAAAAATTCTATCTGACTTATTTGCCGTCAATTCAGCAGTCATTGACTGCGAAATTTGAAAAAGGTCAGTTATTAACTGACCTTTTCATAAAACCGCAAAAAAGCCAGTCGTTAACTGACCTTTTTAAAGTAAGTTGGACGCATTATGTGGTTCTAATGAGAATTGAAAATGCAGAGGAACGTAGCTTTTATGAGCTTGAAGCTGCAAATAACCAATGGACAGTTGATGACCTTAAACGGCAATACGGTAGCAGCCTCTATGAACGATTAGCTTTGTCCCGTGATAAAAATGAGGTTATGCGCCTTGCAAAAGAAGGTCAGATTATAGAAAAGCCTCGCGATATGCTGAAAAATCCGCTTGTACTTGAGTTTCTCAATATGGCAGAAGATTCGGCATACAGTGAAACTGATTTGGAGTCGGCTATTATAGCTAAACTGCAAAAATTCTTGCTTGAGCTTGGAAAAGGATTTCTTTTTGAAGCTCGTCAAAAACGGTTCAGTTTTGAAGAAAAATCATTTTTTGTGGATATTGTGTTTTACAATCGTCTGTTACAGTGTTATGTTCTGATTGACCTCAAAACATCGGATTTGAAACACCAAGATTTAGGCCAAATGCTGATGTATGTCAACTATTTTGACCGTTATGTAAAAAAAGAATTTGAGAAGCCAACAGTTGGCATATTGCTTTGCCGAGAAAAAGATGATAGCATTGTAGAGCTCACGCTCCCGGAAGATTCAAACATCTATGCATCTGCATACAGCTTGTATTTGCCAGACAAGAATTTGCTGCAGCAAAAGTTGTCCGAATGGATTTCGGAATTCGAAGAAACCCAAAGTTTGCTAACCACTAGCTACTAACCTATAGAAGTAGCTCTCAATACAGTTAAGGGATTAACATGATTGCAAACACTTAGAGACGCAATGCTTGCGTCTCTTTGCATTACATCTTTACAAAATCAGGAAAATCGTATAATCGTGGAGCCATTTTCTATACCTCTCACCAAGAGAGGTAAAAATATGGCAACAACGGTAATGGCAAATGAGACGGAGATAACGAACGCTGAGAAAATTGCAATTGATCGGGCATTAGCAAAAAGCATAACACAAGCAGACAGGGGCGAGAAAATGCCTATAAAAGAAGCGGAAAGAATAATGAGAGAAAGGTTTGCAAGCGGCTATTATGACAAAAAATAATTTACCTAGGAAACCAGCAACTATAACCGACGATTGCTTTGCCATGCTAGATAAGGCAGGGAGCTGAAAGCATCAACCTGCATTGCTGGCTTCCAACTCAGATTTAATAATGCCAGCCACTTTTTTGGCGAAATCGAGATAGCTTTTAGCTTCTTCCAAAGTAGGCAAAGAACCTTCTTCTAAAAAACCGACATTACAAGGATAGCGAGATTCCACATATAAACCTTTTAAATCCTGCAACATACCTTCATCCAAATCACAATCCTTTATTTTTGTCACTTCGGAATACAAATCTGTTAAATCGTGAGTTTTCTTGATAAAAATCTTATGCTTCGCTAAAAATGCTTTAAAGTATTTTTCAACAGCCTGCTGAGAAAGAAAGACTACTTCACCGGAAAGATCCACTTTATCAATAAGCGTTTCTGCCGCTAATAAAGATCTATCCGCAAAAAACATCCATGCGTTCGGATTTGCAGTACTATTTTCATTATTTCCCATATAGTTCCTTTCCCGTTTCTTCAATTTCTTGCACAAAAAAATCTTCTTTGTGTTTAAGATAATTAAACTCGGCCTTAGTATAAACTATAATATCCATAGAATATTGCCTATTAATTTCCAACAGCGCTCTGGATACAGGCCTTCTTCTAGCCATTCGGTCTTTAAATAATTGGCTCATCTCATTAGAATCCAAAATCACAACCAAATCTATATCACTGTCTTCCGTGGCTGTTCCTTTAGCGTAAGAGCCGAATAAAATAACCTTATAGACATTCAAGCCCATAAGGCATTGAACTATTCTGGATATTACATCAGCAGACAAGGACATATTAGAGAATATAGCAAATCAAAAATTTTCTACATTATAACAATGGCAGAAGCTAAAAGATCGGCTCTTGGGGGGGCTGAAATCATCAGCCTGTTCATTTTCCTATTTTTTAGCTCAATATTTGCCCAAAGTCCCGTTTGGAATGGCAATATTGATACCACTTGGTACACAGAAGGCTCAACTTCTTACACAATTTACACGGCAGAAGAGCTTGCGGGGCTGGCTAAAATTGTAAATAATGGCACAGATGATTTTGATGGCAAAACAATTAAACTTGGCGCAGATATTTTGCTTAATGATATAACGGCGAATGGTGGCTGGGAATCTTGGGGGAACTCTAAAGGTAGCTTAAAAGAATGGATACCTATAGGCAGTTCAACTACAATTTTTTTCAAAGGAATTTTTGACGGCAATGGGTATATAATCAGCGGAATGTATATACCTTATGGCGATGGTGGTAACAATTTAGGTTTGTTTAGTTATTTTGGCGGAGAAATGAAAAATTTGGGTTTAAATGCCTTTTATATTGCCGGATTTCAGCAAATTGGCGGGCTTATAGGCTATACAATTGAAAATGCAGTTATAAGTAATGTTTTTACAAATGGCAAGGTATCTGCAACTGAGCAAAGAGTAGGTGGGTTTGTTGGCGTTGTTAGAGGAAATGTGACCATTAGCAATAGTTATGCACTTGGAAGCGTTTCAGCTCCCAATGATTTAGGTGGGCTTGTTGGCGTTATGTTTGGTAGTGATATTTTAACCATAACTAATAGTTATTCAACTTCAAAATTAGACTTGGTAGGTTGTACTTTTGGCACACAAACCATAGAAAACAGCTACGATGGCTATGCTTTAGACGCTGCGCCATTTACCGGTTGGGATCCTGCCATTTGGGTGCTAGATGACGAACCTCCTTCTTTACGGTGGCAAATTCCGTGGGATATTGAAGCGAATATTGACTCGGAATATAAATATACCAGCGAGCAAATCAAGCCTACTCTCAATGTAACGAAAGATGGAAATCCGTTAACGGAAGAAGTTGATTTTACCTATGAATATGCTGAAAATCTAAATGTGGGAAATGGCGTGGTTACCATAGTTGGGCAGGGAACTTATTCTGGTCTTAAAAAAACATTCTTTTTTGAAATTGTTCCTAGCGATGAGGTGCCTCCGGCATTCATTCCTATTTCCATAGGCATAGCTATCAAAGATGGCATGACTCTTGCTGATATATCTTTGCCTAGCGGCTATTCTTGGAAATACAAAACAACGCCGCTTGAACTTGTAGATTCTATGTCGTATCCTGCGGTTTACTTAGATGTCGTAGAAGGCATTATTCGGGTATATAAGATGAATAATATTGCGATAGACATCGACTGGTACACAGATAATAAAACGGGAACGGAATTTACAATAACCACATCTCAACAACTAGCTGGGCTGGCTTGGATTGTAAATAATTGCACAGATGATTTTGATGGCAAAACCGTAAAACTTGGCGCAGATATTTTGCTTAATGATATAACAAATTGGAGTAATTGGGGTGAAGAGCCGCCGCAATATCTTTGGATTCCCATAGGAACATATCCTGATTTTGAAAACAGCAGGTCATTCAATGGAACATTTGATGGCAACGGCTATATTATCAGCGGAGTTTATGCTTATAATCCGGATAGCAGCGGTTATGGCTTGTTCGGATATATAAGCTACGGCAAAGTTACAAATCTTGGGGTAGTAGCTTCGTATGTTAAGGGAAATGAGAAAGTTGGAGGTTTGGTGGGGTTCAATAATAGTGGCACAATCAGCAATTGCTATGCTGTAGGGAATGTATTTGGAAATAATCATGTAGGAAGTTTGATAGGAGCGCATGGCGGTATTATGGTAAATAATTATGCTGTGGGAAATAGAGGTTTGGTAGGATACTTCTATGATCATTACCTTAAAAGAATTTTCAGTAGTTATTATGACTCTGATATAGACGAATCTTATTCCATCTACGGAACTTCCTTAACAACGGCGGAAATGCAAAGCGAAGATTTTGTTGAAAAATTGAATCTCATCGCTAGTTCTTTTTCTGGTAAAAAGTGGATTTATACTTCTGGAGAATATCCAAAACTCAGCGGCGAAACAATAACCGTTGTTAAATATTTTTCCGGTGGAGATGGGACGGAAAAAAATCCCTACTTGATAAAAACCGCAGAGCAGTTGAGATATTTTTCTGAGTTTGTAAACAACGGAATAGCGTTTAGTGGAGAGCATATTAAATTGGGTGATGATATTGACCTTGAAGGAAATGATAGTAACCAGTGGACTCCAATCGGAGAAGACGATGACTTTCCATTTCGAGGCACATTTGATGGCGATGGCCATGTTATCAGCAGAGTTTATATTAATAATTCAAACGAAAATCTAGGCTTATTTGGAGCAATAAATAATCAGGAAGGCGAAGGCATAGTCAAAAATCTTGGAGTGGAAGCCTCGTTCGTTAAGGGAAGCAATTCTATTGGTCTATTGGTGGGATATAGCAATGGTACAATTCTCAACAGTTATGCCAAAGGAATTGTTGAAGGGAAAAATAATATCGGAGGATTGGTAGGTCTCAACGGCAAAGAAGTTTTCAACAGTTATGCAATAGCAGATGTAAAGGGAACTAGTGATATTGGCGGATTGGTTGGTAAAAACAGCAGTGACGCTACAATAAACAATAGTTATTTTATAGAAAAAGAGGGAGGAGTAAAAATTGGTAGCTTGGTGGGAGAATACAGCGGTAATATTTTAAATAACCATTATTACGAAGATGTCAGCGACATAGATAGCAAACTTGCCGATTCTTTAAACTCCATTGCAGAATTTATAATCGATGCCAAAGCTTGGAAGCACAATCCTGGAAGTTATCCAACATTCAGCGACAGTATAACAGGGCGCATTGAAAAGCATTTCGCAAGTGGAAGTGGAACTGAAAGCGATCCATTCATAATAATAAATAAAACACAACTGGACACATTGTCTTTGCTTGTTTCCTATGGCCAAACTTTTCAGGGAAAATATATCATGCTTGGCAATGATATTAACCTTAAAGACGATGATTGGACTCCAATCGGAACAGATTATTATCAATTCAAAGGAACATTTGACGGCAATGGTCATGTTATCAGCGGACTTTATATCAATGAGCCAGGCAGCAATACTCTGGGCCTGTTCGGAAAACTGAGTTCAGCGGGTACAATAAAAAATCTCGGAGTAACCGGTACGGTTAATGGACATGATTATATAGGGGGTTTGGTCGGAATTAGCTATGGTAAAATTATCAACAGTTATGCCAAAGTGAATGTGAATGGATATGATTATGTAGGCGGTTTGGTAGGATTTAATCATCAAGCGGACGCTGACTGTTATGCTATAATCAATAACAGCTATGCCACAGGAAATGTAAAAGGAAATGATTATGTAGGTGGCTTGGTCGGTCACTCCGCAGTTTCTCTTGAGAAGGCTATTATCAATAGCTATGCCACAGGTGAGGTAGAAGGAGAGATATACGTAGGAGGTTTGATTGGATTTAATAGCTTTACCTTAATAAGTAGCAGTTATGCCACAGGAAAGGTGAAGGGCAATGAAAATGTTGGCGGCTTGCTAGGACAAACTGATGGAGGCGCAATTGACAGCAGCTATGCCACCGGAAATGTATCGGGAGACAGTATTGTTGGCGGTTTGGTCGGATTTAATGCTAATGGTAACAAAATTAACAGCAGCTATGCCAAAGGAAAAGTGGAAGGGGAAAAAAATATAGGTGGTTTGGCAGGAATTAACGATACTAGCGGTGTAATTATCGATTGTTATGCTGTAGACAGCGTAAAAGGCGATGAAAATATAGGCGGCTTGGCAGGGCAAAATATGGGTTCAATAAGCAACAGTTATGCTATAGGGAATGTAGATGGCAAGATAAATTTTGGCGGCTTAACGGGGCTTAATTCAAAAAAAGGCTTTATAGACGAGAGTTATGCTTCATGGAATGTACCTGAAAGCCAAGAAATGGCACTTGGCACATTGGTAGGAAAAAACGAAAGCGGTGGCGCAATTTCCAACAGTTATGGTATGTCTCTCAAATTGATGAAAATCAAAAACTCTTTCAACTGGAATTTTAAAAGCATTTGGAGCATGGACCCGTATTCCAACGACAGTTTGCCTTATCTACAATGGCAAAATAAAATGAATTCTGCGCAATATGGTGAAATAGAAACGCAAGTGTACACTGGTTCTCAAATAATACCGCCAAAATCAGCAGTAACTTTAAACAGCATAACGCTAACAGAAGGCAAGGATTTTGAATACAAATACGGCGAAAACATAAATGCATCGCCGGGTGGAATAGTTTACATTGTTGGCCTAAAACATGAATATTTCGGAACAAAAATTGTGAATTTTGTGATAAAGCCAAATAAAACAGTAAGAGTCACTTGGTTTCCGGAATGCGGTTATTCCTTTACCTATAGTGGCAGTCCACAATCTCCAATGCCCATATCTGATTACGACTTAGAAATTGGCGAACAAGGTACAGACGCCGATTCATACACAATAAAAGCAAGTCTTAAAAATCCTGAAGAAGACAACGATGTAACTTTGGAAAATGCCACTTGCGGATACATAATAGCTAGAAAAGAATTGATAGTAGAATGGACTGATGAGCGCAAGTTTGTTTACAACAGAATGACTCAATCCCCCGAACCAACTGTGTACGATGGCGAAACAAAAGAAATTCCGTTGCATATAAACAAGCCAAAAGCCGCCGGTACTCATACTGTAACGGCTGTGATAATAGACGAAAAAGATCGTGAAAATTACATTTTGCGCAACAACACGGTGCAATTCGATATTCTCAAAAAACCTCTAAAGCCATATTTTGACACCACTTTAGCAAATTTCAGCACCAACTCAGGCAAAGACACTTTATGGGTTCCAAAAGGAACATTCGCAGATTCATCTGCCATGCACAACGCATTGCTTGGCTTAATAAACTACGATGGCTTCGCAAAAGACAGCACAGGCACAGACGACAAAACCGCAATAAACGGCATCCCCAATGTCTTTTTGCAATATCTACTAGCCACTAGCCACTCCCCACTAGCCAAACGTGTAGAAACCACCCAAAAAGCCACAGCAACCATAATCACAGACAATGTATCATCGGATAATTACGCATTAGCTCGTACCAATGTAGTGATAATGGAAACGGTAGAAGAGGAGGAGTTTGTTCGAAAAGTTTCCTGCATGCGGGGCAACTACTGCACAACGCTAGACGAAGATGTATGCGAGTTCATATCCGGCAAAGAAGTAAGCAAATGCGACGAAACTCCAATTGCCCATACCCCATACCCCATACCCCATACCCTTATAGTTGCAAAGTACTTCACCCTCAAAGGTGAACCCTTAGGCACAATCAAACCCACAACGCCCGGAATCTACATAGAAGTAAGGGCTGAACATTTTCAGCCCCAACGGGCAAGGAAGGTAATAGTAAAATGAAAATCCCCTTGATTTCTCATGTAAATC
>Ga0181987_10632_pt1 | contig 41603 bp, 40 predicted proteins | sample TergutCo191P1_FD_120224 | JGI IMG/M metagenome (GOLD analysis project Ga0181987, IMG submission 120224)
ACTTTTATACCGCCTTTTATGCATAAAATATAGCAAATATCGTAGAATTTTTCAACCCCTTTTATGAAATAAATGTTGATTTATGCGGAGTTGTTATATTTTTAAGGAGCGACTATTTAGTCGTTCCTTATAAACTTCACTTCAGGCAGCCTATCACTTTCTTGCAGAGCTTGAAATGCCGGTTATATAACTGTATGCGTCTCTATAAACTCGTCTACATTGTCAACAATATACTGCGAACCTGTAGTGTGCAATGCACTGTAGCATTCTTTTATATAGCTAAGAACATTGTATTTTTCAAACAAAGCGTAGGCTTCTGTTCCGGTTATCTTTTTTGCGCTTTTATAAATCTCAGCGCAAAAGAACTCAAGTGCCATAAGCCACCTAATCAAACATCCTAGAATACATTTCCTTAGCCTGTGCCATCATCTTTTGACCGCTCTCTTGAAGATGCGGCCTTACATCTGGCGTGACTAGCATTTCGCTTGCTTTTAGGCCAATTTCTGTAAACGCTATAAAGCAATCTACGGATCTGCGACCCAGTTCTTTTATGCGAGAATTGTTTGGATACTGTTGCTTTAATCCACTCAAGCGTACTATTTTTATTTTCTTGCTTTTGCTTACCAATAGCTCGTTCAACTCCTTGGATTTTGCAAATTGTTCAGTTGGATCAGAAATACTTGTTATCTGTTCTACCATCATGTTTGCGCTAATTTTCTCCTCCTTAAGCTCTTTTTCGAGTTCGCTTAACACTGCGTCAATTTCAGACAATTCGCCGTCTAACGACAACGATTTGCAGTTACGCCAATCCCTCCCGCAAAGACATTCAACCATTGCCGAAGATGAATGTATCTTCGCTAAGTCGATAGGGGTGAAGCCATCTCTGTCTTTTTTATTGGCATCCGCTCCATTGGATATGAGAATATCGGCAAGTTCTATGTTATCTCTGAACACAACAACGTGAAGCGGAGTTTGGCCATTGTGCCATCGGACAGCGGAACTGAGCTTTCTTCTTTTATTGACATCTGCTCCTTTGTTAATGAGGTATTTTGCGATTGCAATGTTTGCCGAATTGTAATTCATCCCAGCAACCCTATGAAGCAATGTCTCGCCATTTTCATCTGTCGCATTTACGTCATTTCCAAACTTGCCGCAAAAACTATCGATTTCTACTTGCTCTTCGGGTGTAAACTGAATATCAGTCATTTTTTTTCTCCATCCAATACGCTGCCATCTCATTGTCTTGCAAAGACAAGTAGTGAGCCGCTAAATCATGTTTCGCTTGGGCATAACCATTCATAGCTGATTTTTCCAGCCATTCAAAAGATTTCTGCCTATCGCCCATTTCATTCATATATATTTTCGACAATTCAAATTGAGCTTCCGCATTGCCAAGATGCGCTGCCGTTTCAATCCAAAGGTCAACTTCTTTCTTTCTACGGCTTCCGTATGCAAATCTAAGTTTCAAAGCCAAACTAAGCATGGCCTCCGAATCGCCTAAATTAGCTTTTCTTGATAAAGTCAATATGGAATCATGACCAGATACTTCGGAAAGATATTGAATAACCTCTGCATTTTTTCCCGTCATCTCAGCACTGTCAAGCGGAGTTAAACCGTACTTGTTTTTTGCATGAATATCCGCTCCTTTTGAAACGAGAAATTTTGCAAATTCTATGTTTCCGCTAAATCCAGCCGCATGAAGCGGCGTTGAACCATCATTATCTTTCGCATTGACATCTACCTTCATTTCAGAAACGAGAATTTCGATAGCTTCTATGCTATTTCCATGGCGTACCACTATATGAAGCGGAGTTGAACCATACTTATCTTTTGCGTTTACATCTGCTTTTGCCTCAAAAATGAGAAATTTAATAATCTCAATATTATTTTCTCCCAATGCCTTATGGAGTGGTGTATAGCTAAACCTGTTAGGAGCGTTTACATTTGCTCCATGCTTAATTAATGCGCACAATTTCTCAAAATCAGGTTTATAGGCATGAGCTTCATTCGCAAAGCAATAGGTGTTGAAAAGTTCTTTCAACGATTGATAGTTGCCTGGATTCTGCAAACGGCATATATTGTTCACAAACATATGGTTTCTAAATTCAAAGAAATTCTCCATGCAGTCTTCATCTGCTTTCCCCTCATGACAAAAACATGTAAGCTTTGCAAGTTCAATGCAATCATCCGCATCGCTAGGAATCTCAATGCCAAATTCACGGCATTTTTGCGCAGTCCGATTCATATGATCCGCAATGTAAATTTTACTGTCTATGAGTGCTCCTTTGCGCCGGTCCGATTTTTTGCTTTTGAAAAAATTACCTGCATCCGAGCGACAAACAATTTCAAAGAAAACATTTGCAAGACGCTGTGACTTGATAGATTTTGCAAAAAAACTATATGTAGCTTCCCATTTTTCTATATCCGGCTCTTCACATATTTTTTTAAGCACAGAAAGCAAAGCTTTCATATCCCAATGCTTTGGAAACGCATCTATCCCCTGCCAATACGGTTCAATGGACTGGTTATTTTCAAGCAGAAATTTTTCATATTCCTGCCATAATGAAGCGGAAACAAAATACTTGGCTATGTTAACTTTCAAATGTTCCTGATGTAGATTATCTTTTGCATATAACACTAATTTTTTGTGACCTAGAGTACTATCAACAAAATATTTTCCGCTGCTCCCTTCATCTGTTAACCAGTCGGCAAGTGATTTATGGCAAAAGGCCAGGCTCTTATTTTTTTCAATCAAAAGCGAACCTAGCAAATCCCTAAATTCTCGATAGGCATAACGGTTCATACCCAAGACATCTTTAAGAATGTCAACAGGCAAACCTTCATCTGCCAACATAATTTCCAATACTGCTTTTATGTTGTGAAAATTCTCACTATTCGGAAATTTTCTGCGGAAACTTTGCTGATAAAAAGAAGTCAATCCTCTAGGATAATCAGATTGTTTTAGAATGTCAATGCGACCAGACAAAACGTCTTCTGCAAATAACTCTGCGTAGAGAAAACTGCCTTCGCAACTTTCGACTATTTGATGCAGAATAAGATTTTTCTCTTCAATTTTTTCTAATTTCTTTGCCAAAATTTCCTGCAAATAAGAACGAATATTCGCATTATTCTCCTGCGATGACGCATCTATTACAACTGGGTCAAAATTCTGAAAGGCAATTTTTATTTCCGATTCTGGGCGGCTGGTAATAACAACACCAATCCATTCCGGTAAATACGACATATTTCGCACCAGAGACTGAGCCAATGCTACGCCATCTTTAGCTTCATCCAATCCGTCAATGATAAACAAAAATCTATCCCTGTTTCCGTCTATGCAATTTCTAAGCGGGTTTACTATCAGCAAAGACAACAATTCCGAAGAATTATAATTATTTGAGCTATCGATATCATTTCCCTTTAGCTCGGCCTTCAAAATTTCCAAAAGAATTTTTCTGTAATCCGGTAATCTAGCCGCAAGTTTAAAAGCCAAAGTACATATAATTCTTTTTTCCGAATTAAATTCCGGTTTATCCCATTGGCAAAAAAATCCGCAAACCGCATTAGGATTATTAAAAAGAGTATTTACGGCAAAAGCACTTTTTCCAGCACCTGGTGTGCCGAACAATAAAAATGCTTTGGATGTTTTATTGTTTTTCCTCCAGTCCTCCAAAGTGTTATCCAGCCAAAGCCGTTCAACATATTTTTTCTTCATCAAATTCTGTTCTTTCTCATCCATAACAACAGGATGCAAAATTTTCCGCAAATCCTCAATTTCACCGCTGAAATGAATTGCTTCAGGGCTTTCCAGCACTCGGCATAATTCATCGAATTTTTTCTTATACCAATCCGCATAGTTCTTTTCGCCTTTAGCCTTCTCTTCAGTCCACGTACTAAAATCCAGCCACTGGATATCCGTAACAACAGGCGGCGGACGGACTTTGTCCTCTTTTTCCAATAGCACGGTTTTAATATAGCTACCTTTGACGCAGAGAGCTATGCGCAGCTCATCTCTGCATACTCCCGGATCTCGCGTTGAATGTTGCGAGAGAAACGCCAGAACAGTTGAACTGCTGGTTATGCCTTCGGTTATTCTTTGCCGCCAGTTTTCGCCGCTGTTAATATCTTCATTATCAATCCAAATGCTATGACCTCTTTTCTCAAGGTCGTCCTTTATCCGAATAACAATTTCTTTATTGCTATCATGTCCATAGCTGAAGAATAGTTTAAGACTTTTGCTATCGGTTTGCTGAGTGAATTCAGACTCGCAATCTTCGCAGACAAAAACATTTCTTTTTTTGCTAAAGTATGTATTTGCCGAAAGACATTTTGGGCAGTTCTCTGATTTCATACTCTACAATTAAAAAGGTTTTTCTACTCGATTTCCATATGTATCATATAGATCGCTACCTCTTATTGTATATTTCCAATTGCCATATGTATCTATAATACGGTCACCAGATATTGTGTATTTCCAGTTACCGTAAATGTCATTGACTCTGTTGCCTTCTATTCTGAAAACGACATTTCCGTATTTATCTCTGACGTCAGCCATATTGAAGTCCTCTTTTGGTTTGATTTAGGATTGAATAGCATGTTTTAGCAAGCTTATGCAACTTGGGCAACCGCCGTTTTCTACTAGATACAATAATACCATTTCATTCCCAATAGTATATCCCATAGGACTGTTATATCCCGGACTATCAAGGAACTCTCCATTTGAATATTTACTTGGCTTTTCATCGTTCATAATCGGGCGAATATTACGACAAGAACTGCACAAATCACTTTTTGATATTTTCACCTAAACCTCCTCGTTTTGGTTGTGAAATTTTTTATTAAGCCTTATAACAAATTTATCCAATATTTTTCGAACAAATATATTAATACACTGTGCATTTTTTAGTTTTTCTGCAATAGGAGGACTAAAGTGATAATATAATGATATGAATAGACGACCAAAAACAGAAGGTGCAAGTATTTCATCTCTGAAATGTCGTAAACACAATACTTCTGGTGCGTCATAAGAACCATAAACTGCTGTGGCAACGTAGCAACCGCCTGAGCTTTGCTTAGCCAACTCCCGCTTAAAACTCTCATCATACATATTTTTACAGTCTGAACATAATGTTAATTTGTCTCTACAGTTAAAACACTCTTCGCAAATGTCTCTTCCACACCAACTGCATTGCGCAATTACCAATTTTCCCGAATGAGTATGGCATGTCATTTTAACCCCCCGGATAAGCCATCTTCCCACGGAATCCGGCAAAATCTTGAGCACAATTCATCAGTTTTTGTCTTCATAATCTTATATAAAATAGAACATTTTTTTGAAAAAATAAATTTTTTTCAATTTATTTATAAATTTAGTTGATAAATTTATCTTTTTTCTGTTTTTTCCGCAACGCCTTAATGCATAATTGCTGTTCGCACAAGGCAATTATATGTTACTCTAAAATATGAACACATTGAAAACCTCCTCGTTTTGATTGTTGGTTTTATGTAATATTTCTCATTTTTCACATTGTCTACAGCCGCTGTTACTCCTTTGGGAGAACCGAATTACCTCTTTTTGAAGATTGATTGTTAAATTTTTCATCAAGTTTTCCAACCATTTTATCCAATATTTTTCGAACAAACATATTAATATGCCGCACATTTTTTAACCATTCTGCAATAGGAGGACTAAAGCGATAATATAATTTTATGAACAACCGACCGAAAATAGAAATTGAAAGTATTTCATCCCTAAATCGCCTCAAGCACAATACTTCTGGTGCGTCATAGGAACCATAAACTGCTGTGGCTATATAGCAATCCCCAAAAGATTTCTCTTGAGGAGGATTAATCATAGAATCTAAAGCCGAGCTTTTATTATTAGTATTTTCAGACTCATTATCGACGCTATCGTCCCAGCCACCATCTGCGCCAACTTTGTTAGAATCCATCATAATATTAGGTCCTGCCGTTCTCTCCCTAAATCCGCCAGAAGTTCTCTCAGAACTTTTATTTACAGCAGCTACCGCTTGTCCTCTATTATTACCTACTTTTACCTTGTTGCCACAGTCTCCATTTTCGAAACCGTAAATAGTCCCGCCAGTCTTAGTAAAATTTCCAATTCCAAACACTCCACCGCCGTACGTGTTGGCATTATTACCAAAAATATTCCCTCCTTCCATAGTAAAAGTCCCATTCACGTGTATATGCACTCCACCTCCGCCAACTTCAATGGCTGTATTATTTGAGATTTCCCCCCCAGTCATCTTGAAGAACCCAGTACCGTCCACAGTTACTGCACCACCGCACTTTGAAGCTGTATTACCTGAAATAATTCCAGCTTCCATCGTAAATTTTCCAAATATCGCAGCAACACCACCGCCATTTTTTGAAGCTATATTATTTGATATTTCTCCACCTTTCATAGTAAAGTTCCCAAACGTAAATAATCCACCTCCGGCAGAAGCTGTATTACCGAATATTTTACCACCTATCATAGTGAAATTCCCGTCGGAACCAGAAGCTTCTCCTGCAAGTACAGCCACCCCACCACCATACTCAGAAGCTGCATTACCAGTGATTTCTCCACCTTTCATAATAAAACTTCCATTCGCCTCCACAAACACTCCGCCTCCATTTTTCAAAGCAGTATTGCCTTTAATTACCGCCCCAACATTCATTACTAAAACTCCGCCACTATTTATATGAATTAATGCGATATGATTTTCACTGTTACCTTGTAATGTAACTCCATTTTCTAATATCAAAGTAACGCCAGATTCTATTGTAAATAGTGAGCCAGAACCAACAAGCAAAATTATTTTTTCACATTCGCCTTTAAGTTGCACGGTAATATTATTTTTGTTTGAAAATGATAGTGTTTGCGATTCAATACTTTCGTCATTGGTTACGATAATCGTGTATTCTCCATTACTTTCTGCATTTATTTCGAGCCATTGCAATTTTTCCAGCAACGATGTACCCGGTACAATCTGAAACGAAGATTCACCATGTTGAGCAGATGCTATGTCTGAAAGATATTTGGCAACCAATGTCTTTTTCATTTGTTTCGCAATGTCAAGCAGCGTAAAACCATTATTTTCTTTCACATTAATATCAGCTTTGCCGGAAATGAGAACTTTAATAATTTCAATATATTCACGACCTGTCGCTGCGTGAAGCGGAGTAAAGCCATTGTCCGCTTGAATATTGACATTGGCCCCATTAGATACAAGAGCTTTGACAACTTCAACATTTCCTTTTAATGCAGCTACATGGAGTGCAGCGATGCCATTGTTAACCTTTGCATTAAGTTCTGCACCTTTGGAAATTAAAAATTGGGCTATTTCTGTGTGTCCGTTAAATACCGTTTCAAAGAGTGGAGTAGTATTTTTCCCAGATCTCGCATTAATGTTGGCACCTCTAAAAACCAAAACTTTGACAATTGAAAAATTCCCTTTGATTGCAGCCGAATGCAGCGGAGTAACACCAGTTATATCTAATATATTAACATTGGCTCCATTGGATATAAGAAACTCTACAGCTTCGTTTTTTCCTTTGAATGCAGCAACACAGAGTGGGTTTAAAGTTCCTTTAACATTAATATCAACTCTTTCTTGTTCAACAAAATACCGTATATCCTCAACAGTTCCATTATTGACTGCATCAATAATATCTGTAAACATAATATATCTCCTCTATCTTACCATTGGATCTAGCATCTATATGCATGACATTAAACTCCTATCTGATAAGGCATTGAATCATCGCTGCATTTCCAATGTACTTTGCAAATTCTAACGGGCTTGGAATTTTCCCTATTTTAAAATTAACATCTGCCCCAGCTGAAACAAGAATGGTAGCTATTTCAACACGATTTTCTTTTACCGCCTCGTGAAGCGCAGTTCCACCTGCATTGCTCGTTTCATTAAGTTTTGCCCCAGAAGAAATGAGAATTTTAGCAATTTCAACATATCCTTCCATTGCTGCCACATGGAGTGGGGTTAATCCATCATCTGTTTTCACATTAACATCTGCCCCAGCCGAAATGAGAACTTTAACAAAGTCAACTTTTCCTCCAAATATAGCTGCATGAAGTGGAGTCACATCAGTCTCAGCTTCAGTTGCCTTAGTTTTTGCATTAACATCGGCACCTTTGGAAATAAGGTATTTTAAAACTTCCACATTAGAATTACATTGGGCAAAATGCGAAGGAGTCCAATCTGTATTATTTTTTACATTAATATTGATCCCTTTTTTCTCAACAAAATACCGTACATCATCAACTGTTCCACCTTTAGCAGCAGCGAAAATATCTGTAAAACTCATGTTTTTTCTCCTTTCTTTATTTTTGAACCGTTTAACAAATCAAAATCAGGCGATTCCATCAATATGGAGACTGCCATATTTAAAAAAAATATAAAATATTTTTCAAAAAATAACATTTTCTCAATTTATTTGTGAATTTTGCTGATAAATTTGCAATTTATCGCTTCACGAAACCACAAACTGCTGATATCCCAATCTTCTGGCGTAATTTCGCCAATCTGTAAATTGCATTAAAAACAAGAAATGCCTGACAATCCGTACAATATTTTAATAAATTATAAGATGCCATAACATAGAAAAAGTAATTTCTCAATAGCCGATTAGAAACAGATTGGATTATTTTACCAAATTTCAAATTAAGTAAATTTCTTGATAATAACTTCATTAACATCTAAAGAATTAAAATCATCAAGCAAATGAACTAAATTAAAACAATATTTATCACGCAATTTTTCAGCATAAGCATATTGTTTATCATCACTACATTTAAAATATTTCATACCTGTCGAAGTCTCATATGTTGTATTATCATATTCATTGTCAGAAACAACAATTATAACTTCTGTAATCCCTGTTGCTTTCAATCTTTCAATCTCAAATAGTATAGCGTCAATTGAAACATTGATATTAACACACAACAATATAATATCTATTCTGAATGCTTTTATATAAGCCTCGAAGAGCATTCCCATATCGTAAGAATTGTGATAATTTATGGCTCTTATACTTCCACCAACATTCAATATAAATATATCCGTATCATTAGTAATAGATAATTCGTAAATAAATTTATTGATTGAATATATAAAGTTAGGACATATAATCTGTTTCGGATATTCAAAAACAACGAAATCCTTAAACAATATTCCCATTGGGTTATATGTTAAACATTTTGCATTATAGCCTAGTTTCGATATATTGTTATGTACCTTTAGTTGCAAATCAAATTTTGAAGCGCCATATCCGAATGATGCCAAAGTAATTATTGGCTGTGCTATATCGCATATATAATCACTCTCAATAGAATAGTGACTTTTTAGCTGAATTTTATTATCTAATGTACCATTAATAAAATTGCCGACAAAATAATCTCCAACTGTTGTTGGTGAAATAACCTTTGTGCGTTCATCCGTATTAATATATACAGTTTTATAATTTTCCAAAAGTTGAATACAATCAAAATTACGCACAACCATATCGTCATCATAATAACCTACAAGATTATCAATAAAATTGTCTTTATATACAAGATATTTAACTGGAAAAATAGCAATAAATTTTTCTGGTAAAATCAATGAATCATGTTCAAAAATAGATTTTCTTATACCAGGGAATATCCACTTTTTTATGTCATCGAATTGCCATAAAGCTTTGGCCTCTAATATCACAGAAAAAAGGCCTGATATATAAGCACAAGCTAAACTACTACTTTTTATTTCCTCATAATTGACCGCAATCGCATTTTCAGAAATAATCTCAACTCCACTAACCTCACTATCATAGTAAACTTTTATTACATTGCTTAAGTCTGATGGGTAAGATAACTTGTTTTTACGACCAGATGCAAAAATAAATGTATTTTCAAACTCTTTCAAAATTTTTGCAAGACTGATAGAATATTCATCTAATGCTAAACATATGCATATTATATCGCTATCCAAATTAAAGTGAGCAAAATTCAAAGCACAAATTAAAGCACTTTCAATAATATCACCATTCTCTTCTATGCATATATCATTTAATTTCACATTTGAAGCTAAACGTAGAATTGTTTCAGCACAAATTGTGCCGTGATTAGAACCAAAACCTATGGCACTACAATTTACGATATCCTCAGTTTCATATCTATAATGAATAATATTTTCTCTATCAAGCGTAACTCCCGTATCAATTATAGTAACAGTAATGCCGTATCCAGAATAATTTTTTAAATAATCGTCAATATTCATCCAACTTCCTCCTTATTATTCTATTGAAACTGATTGCATAATTTCATTGAATCTTTTATTGTTGTATTTGAACTCTAAAAAATCTATAAGCTCATTCTCAATTTCATTTCTAATAAATTTACAAAAATTACCATTATATTCTATCTTATCTAAACAAGTGAAACAAGCACGGCAAAATCTGAATGCCCAACATTTGCTACAATTTTCAGCTAATATATTATTTGTATGTTTATACAAAATGTTTATTTTGTTAAAATCATACCCTGTAATCACATCACCCATATGAAAAAGTAAATTACTTTCATCAACTCGTTCACAAAGAGCAATCTCTCCATTTGTTCTAATGTATATACGCCTTACTAAAGGAACACAAAAACCAGATGGAAAAATGAATTTCGGATGATTTATTTTTCCTATATGCATATACTTTTTCAAAGAACCTATATAGTTTATATTTTTCATAAGTTCATCTCTATTCATTTTGCTCATTTGCAAATGTATCATCTCGCTTTTTTCTTTAAATTCAAAACCATTCAATTCTAAACAATGTTTTTTTTTAAGAAACTTGCTAAAATAATTTCCAATTGAAACATTAAGAAACCGCACTTCACTTTTATCGAAATAATCTTTTGGTATAGAACGACTGTATGGTGGAGAAATAACAGCATTAAATGAAATATTTTTTTCATAATATACTGGATATTTTTTAGCAATTTTTTTTAAATTTTTCATAATATCTGCATAGGTTGGATTATCTCCTTTGTAAACACGATATCTATCATGAATGAAAATAGGTCCATCAAGACTGATTACACACATTATATTTTTATTTACAAAATAATCAATAAAGTTCAAATCAAGAAGAGTGCCATTTGTAGTTAAACGATAAGTATATTTATGTCCACGGTTATTTTTAACTTCCAAGTATTCTACCGCAAATTTAATTAGATCAAAGCGCAGTAAAGGCTCTCCTCCATAAAATGAAATCGTCGTTTCGTAAGAATCTACTGAGTGAGCAATAATAAAATCTAATGTACTTTTAAGAGTAATTTTATCAATATCCTTAAGCGAATTGCTATTTACATAACGCAAGTCATGATATCCACAATATTTGCAACGCATATTGCAATCTTCAGTAAGATTTATAATTGCATGACTAAGTCTGTTGCTTGATTTTAATTTTATGTCTTCGATATCATATTCGCAAAAAACTTCTGCGAAGTATTCGTTGAAATATATACCGTTTCTATCATTTAAAGATTCTTGTAATCTGTTATCAAACTCTGTTATAGTATTGTCGAATCCATTATAAAGTATCTTTATGCCATAACAATCTAATACTTTACATAAATCTCTGATAATTTTCATTTTTCATCTCATCCATATTTTATTTCATAATTATGTAACTTACATACAGTATAAAATAAAGCTAAAGGTGGGCGTAACAATAAACCAGCAAACCACATTTTACAACGTTTTATAGAAGTATAAGTTTTTATTAACCTCTAACGTTATTGATGTTATAAAGGTTCGCATTATAAGCACCAGCATTTTGTGAATCTGTGCTACAATGACAACTACAATAACAAGCCATCGTAATAGCTGTATTTTTTTCTGGATTAACAATATTAGTTTTTTTGAGTTTTGTCAACTCATTAGATTTTCTTAGATTCATAAACTAACTCTCCTACAAAATTTCTCCATTCTGCCTAGTGAACCATAACTATTCGTGAATGAAGAATCGAATAATCATGTTTTTGCTATTATCGCAAATTTAAATATAGTAACCATTTTTCCAAAAAACAGGCTTTTATCAATTTATTTACGAATTTTATTGATAAATTTGCTACTTGCCACTATTATTGATTAACTCGAACCAAATTTTGTTCCACGATCCATAATATAATTATAAGTGTCTTTTGGAATTAATGCTTTTACTCGTTGGTTATCATTTATAATTTTTACCAACATATTCATACGGTCGGAATACTCCTTTTTATTCTTCTCGGAGGCTTTTTGCTCGTCTAAAGGAAACCTAGTTGTATCACTGTTATGCCTCAAATCGGCAAATTTAACTTCTATTGCAGTGTCATTAGACTTTTGCAAAAGTTAGAAATCGCAATCAAATGCTGTATACCAGTCTGTTTGCCCGGCGTGAGCCTACGTTGTTATTTGCAATGCAATTGCCTTCTTATCCATTTTTTACCGCCATGACATATATTCATATCCATAAAAAACTCCGCTTAATTACTCGCAGGTGTTGTTACTGAAACCGCAAAAGACTTAGTACTTTCTCCACTGCCATTAAGTGCCGTAACCCTGTAATAATATATGGTGTTTGAGTTTACTTGGTTGTATTCCAAGCTGGAATAAGAATTATGAGTTTGCGTGTATGAAGTATTTAAGGAACCTGTAGCTGTCCCCACCGCACTATAATCACCAGATTCACCTGAACTTCTATATATTTTGTAAGATGTAGCTCCAGATACGCTGCTCCAACTAATCGTAACACTCCTTTCGCTATCGGCAACCGCTGTTACTTCTGTAGGTATATTAGGCGCTGTAGTTGCCGAAATTATTGAAGAAAGAGAACTTTCTGCGCCACCGCTATTCTCTGCTGAAACTTTATAGTAATACCGGATATTATCAGATAATTCATTCTTATCCGTATAAGAACCAGTTGAAGCAGTTCCTATTTTGCTATAATCACCCGTTTCGCTTGAGCTTCTATACACGCTGTAAACAACAGCTCCAGACACAGTGCCCCAACTAATGGTAATGCTTGCGGTAGAATCAACGTTTATTTTCAAATTGCTCGGAGTACTGGGAGGCGTTGTCACTGAAACTGCAAAAGACTTATCGCTTTCTTTACTGCTATTAAGTGCCGTAACCCTGTAATAATATATGGTATTTGGATTTACTTGGTTGTATTCCAAGCTGGAATAAGAATTATGAGTTTGCGTGTATGAAGTATTTAAGGAACCTGTAGCTGTCCCCACCGTACTATAATCGCCGAATTCGCTTGAACTTCTATATATCTTATAAGATGTAGCGCCAGATACACTGACCCAACTAATCGTAACACTATTCGCATTATCTGCAATTACTATTAATCCTGTGGGAGCATCGAATTTAGTACTAGAGGTTGCTGAAGACGAAGAACCTGAATTACCATCTCCGCCACCGCCATTGTTATTACCGCCATCGCCAGTGCCACCTGAATTGTTGCTGGAAATATCGTCAGCGCATCCAGCTAGAAAAAATACTGAAACTATCGCTATTGCAACCATGTTTACAAACTTTGAAAAAATCGTTTTTTCCATTTTACATCTCCTTTGTTTACAACCAAATCTCTTTGCCAACCTTTTCCATATTTTCTATTATAACTAATAACCTCGCAACAGTTGGAGATATTTTTTGGTTTGCGCATCATTTGGATTTATACATAAAATGGCTTCGAAATCCTCAATAGCTTGAGTATCGTCTCCATCTTTGGCATATCTAGAACCCCGTGCAGTCAAAGCCAGTGACAGCATCTTCTTGGTATTGGCATTATTGGGATCAATCTGTAACGCAGCTTCAAAGTCTGTGATGGCATCATCATAATTATCTTCTTTAATATACGCCATACCACTATTAATATATTCTTGTAATGAATTCATTGTACTTTTATTTCCAATTGAACCAACCTCCCATCCTCGATCGGCAGTGTCAGAACTTTTATTATAATTCATCGCATTACGTAGAATATATTTTTTCTCTTCCGTACTAGCAAGGTCCAACGGTGTTGGGCCACCTCTTGCAGGCTTCGCATCAACCTTAGCCCCTGCGGAAATAAGAATTTCCAAAACTTTAGCATTAGGATTATGGGCAGCTGCCATATGCAATGGTGTAGCACCATTTCGTTCTTCTAATTTTACATTAGCCCCATTGTCAATAAGGCATTTTGAAATCTCTGCGTTGGAATTTCCTGCTGCAGCATAGTGCAACGGAGTCATGCCGCCAGCATCTTCTACATTAACGCCAGCACTTTGAGTAATAAGGTATTTCAAAACTTCAATACTGGTATTTTCCATAGCAGCCATATGTAGCAATGTCATGCCATCACCACTTGTAACATTCTTATCAGCATTATTGGAAATAAGGCATTTTAAAATATCTGCATTGGGATTGTGCAAAGCGGCAAGCTGCAATGATGTGTTGCCAAGATAAGATGTTTTTTCATCAACGTCAATGTTGGCTTTAGTTCGACCAGCATTAATAAGTAATTGCAAAACCTTCGCAGATTTTTGAAAAGAGGCTGCTGTATGTAGTGGTAAACTGCAATCATCACTTGTTCTTGCATCAATTTTTGCGCCCAGTGATATGAGATACTCCACAACATCAGCAGAATTCTCTTTAGCAGCATTGTGTAACACCGTACGGCCATGCTCGCCTGCCTTATTGACTACAACCCTGATGTAGTCTTTGAGGCAATCTTTGATTTCATCGAGAGAACCGTTGAGTGCTTTTAACAAAATATCCATAATCTTTCCCTATTTTCTATTCTAACTAATAACCTCATTGTGTTTTTTCTCCTAATGAACCATTTAACAAACCAAAATCGGGCGGTTCCATCAACCCGAAAACGGCCATAACTTTTATATAATATAAAAATTTTTTTAAAAAAACAAACTTTCCTCAATTTATTTATGAATTTTGCTGATAAATTTGCAACATTGCCTTTTTCTATTAGCCACTCCCCACTATCCAATACTCTTCCAATCCACAATATTCTTCTTTTTGCCGTCAAACTTAACGCCCAGCTTAATAATCTTTTTCTTGCCCCCCACACGCTTATGCGCAACGGCATAGCCCCTTTCCTCAATCTGCTTCAATGCGCTTGCAACGCTCTTGTCCTTTTTGAACTCCATAATGTAAACATAGTTGCCAAATTCAATAACGGCGTCAACACTGCCGGAAGGCAGTTTACGTGTTTTCATACTGGTAATTTAGAAATTTCACAGCATTGCCTTTTTTCTATCAACACCCGAAAATAGTCACCTTCTTCCCGACTTCCTTAAATTCTTTCATATAAAGCTTCTTGTCCCAGCCTTTTCTGGGAGTGCGGTCAAAAATAACAATCCAGCCTTCTTTGGAGCTTACGTTCTCCATATATTTCCATATCTGCGCCAAGGAATTTTCTGCCGTTTTGCTGCTCTCATATAGCTTAAGCTCTATCGGATATTTCTGATCCTTCCATTTAATGCAAATATCGCAACGGTTCTTACCAAGTGCCATTTCCCTGCTAATCTCGCCGCCGCCATTTAAAACTCGCTGAAAAAAAGCTTGAATAACCAAATGAGGGGCGGCTTCATCGTATTGATAAAGATTTTTCTTGTATTTCTTTACCCATATATCGCTGTTCTCTCTCCAAAAAATCTGAAACTCTTTAAGAAGCCTGTTAATGTCTATTTTGCCATTTTTTATGTATTTCGGCAAATTGGCATTTGGCATTTCAATCTTGAAATTTTCCTGCAAAGTGTAGTTAAGATATCTAACCATTATTTCTGCGTAAATCTTGTTCGCAGGCTCAACAGCTCCATTGCCAACCTCTTTAATCAAACCTAAATCTCTAGTGTAAAGATAGTCATCGGAAATTCTGTTAACCGCCAAGCTGTCGCCCAAAATTAACGGCTCTATGATTTTCCGGACCCGTTCTTCCTTTAGCCGCTCCATAAGCGAATCTAAATGCGTCCCTCTTGTCAAAATTATGTTGTGCACAGCGGTACGAGCCATTTCTTTTGTTATAGAAATAGAATAATTAAATTTGCATATTTTTTCAACACATTCCCTAGCCACAGCATTCACAAGCCAAGGTTGGCCTCCGGTTTGCTCAAATATATATTCTAATGCATCTTTCTTGAAGGCTTGCTTTGTAAGTTTGGTGTGCTGAGAATAAAACTGCGTAATTTCCTGCTTGGTAAAATTTTTTAAAGTCATAGCTTCTGAAATTATGTTGAACGGGCTAGCGCTTCCAAGCGATTCTTTATCCGGGCGAATGCGTCCTTTGTAATCTCTGATGTTGCGCATCCCTACGAGGGCAATGGAATGTACAAAAGGCACTCTTGCTCTGGACACAAAGCCTTCTCGCAACTGCCTTAAAAAAGTTATCAAAGTTCCTTCGCTAAGGCAATCCGCTTCATCGAAAAATATAACCAAAGGTTTGTCTAGCGAGCGGCAATAAGAAATAAGGCTTCTGTTTAGCACATTGGATACGTTGCTATAGTCAGCTTCTTTGGCAAAACCTTTTGGCAAGCATTGATCTTCCATATAAGATTCTATTTTTTTGACGATTTCCGGAATTCCTCTTTCTGGTTCCTTAAAGTCTTGTATTGCTTCCAAGGAACAATATAAAGCATAATACTTGCCTTCTGCATTTATTTTATCTGCAAGCTCCCACAAAAGCGTTGTTTTTCCGCTCTGCCTTGCGGCGTGAATCACAAAGTAATTTTCTCGGTCTATCAGCTCCATTAACTCGTTGCCAATATTGCGAAACGGATCAAGCATGTAATGCTTGCTTTGGTGGCATGGCCCGGTTGTGTTGAATTCTTTACGCATTATGGTAAAATAGAAAAAACTCGGCTAAATGTTTGAACGCCGGAAGGCAATTTGCGTATTTTCATACTGGTAATTTAGTAAATAATCCAACGGATTTAAAATTATGTCCTTACGATTAACAAAAGATTCGTATTGCTTAATTGAAGAACTACTCGACAAGCCGTGCTGCACTTTAATGAGTTCCTGCGAAATTCCAAGTTCAAGCAAATGCACTATGGAAGATATTTTAAGGCTTTTCAGCTTGACTTTTTTATCTATTTGAGCGTTTATAAGAGCGTTTTGAAAAACTTGCTCGGCCCTTTTCGCAGAAAATCGCAAAATAAATTCCGAATGCTTTAAATACGAATTTTGTTCCATGAAAATTGAAATTCTAGCTGAAATTTTAAGCAGAGCCAAATGTTCTTTTTTAAGGTTTATTATATTTTTTATTTTGAAACCGGAATAAACAAGCATAAATAAAAGCTTATTTTGAGCATCTCTCTCTGTGTTCAGAATTTTCAATACTTCGCTTCTTGTTAAAATTTGCACTTCATTTTTTTGTAACTTATTATCCGGTCTTATCAGGTTCAAATCCCTTCCTATCAATTTTTTGAATAAGAATTTCAAAGCGTTTATTGCCAAGTTTTTATTTCTTGCTTTGAACTTTTTTAATTCAAAATATTTTTCAATATCTTTTTCCGTTATCATATTTATGCAACTTCCAAAATGCGCTATAAGATTTTTATAAACATGCAAATAAAGCTTTCTTGTCCTTTCGCCTTTTTTGCTTTCAATTAAATACTTTTCCAAAATGGCTAAAACATCATAGTCGCCACTATTCATTTGACAAATATTCATTTTTTTCTCTCATATTCTACTTTCCTAAAGGAACTATAATTTTCGCATAATATAAAACATTTATTCGAAAAAAGTGCTTTTTCGTCAATTTATTTACGATTTTCGCTGATAAATTTACAACGCGAATGCGTACAGCAGTTTTTCAGGCGTGGCGCAGTATAGCGTGTTGCCTTGAATGCTGATTGAAGCTCCGCTGCCAAAAATGGAATATCTTTTCACAACCTTGCCAGATTTAATGTCTATGGCAACAATTGAAGATTCCTGGTCAAGCCAAATATGAGAACCATGCAAAACGCCCTGCATGGCGGCAGAACCAACGCTCTTAAACGTCCAAATATGAGAACCGCTTGGAATTTCATAAAGAGAAAGATGCTGGCTGGCATCGCCCACAAGCGCATAAGTTTTCCCGTTCATTTCCTGCAATTCAATGGAAATCACAAAAGAGCGAACCTGAAACGCGCCAACCTGCTTGAAAGACTCCGCCTCGGAAAAAATTTGAACCGTGCCTTCTCCGGAAACTACCGCAAACAAACCATTCTTGGATTTAAAATCGCTGGCAGGCCCGCCAAGCTCCAAATTAAACACCTCGTCCGCACGCATTTCAGGAGAAAGCAAAGCCACCTTCCCCTGAGAAAACGAATAAACCCCCTTTTCGCCACGAGACAAAAACACCGGCAAAGAACTCACCTTGCGAGACCACTCAAGACGCCATTGCTGCGTAAAATACTTCAGCACAAAACCGTTCCAAAGCCCAACGTAAATGGAATCTTTATTGCGCAAAAAAGAAAACGGCATGCCGGGAATTTCAAACGAAAGGCTGCTTTGCTCCCTAAGAGAAAACTGAGAAAGCCAATAACCGGAATTCAAAAGAAGCCACGGAGGATAATCTGCCCATAAAGTATATTTTTTTTCCTTGGGAAGAGATATTTCACCGCCTGCGCTGCCCGTTTCCAAAGAAAATTTCAGCAAACTCTGGGAACCATCGTCATAGACAAAAAGCCACTGCGCGTCTCCGAACATCTTGGGATAAGACAATGTGGAAGAAACCGGCAAATACTTAACCCACTTCGCGCCTATTCTCTTTGCGTAATCGGAAAAAATAAGCGAAGAAAATTCGTGCTTTCTCGCTCCGTAAATAACAGCTCTCTTCCATGCGCTATCGCTGTTATCTCTTGTCGCTATATTGTACCAGGCAAGCGCGTTTCCGCTTTCAAACGCAAGCAAAGAATCAACGCCAATCTCATCGGGGGCTGCAAATTTTTTATAATGCCTTGTGTATAAAATTTCTGTGTTTCCGTTTTGCAAGTAAAAAATAACCGAATCGCCTTTTGACGCAACTGACTCAATTTCTCCGTCAATCTGATAATCCCACAAATTATTCAAAAGCGTGTCAAACACCGATATTCCGCCATTCTTTTGATAAGTGCCTATAAGCCCAATGCCCGGTTTGAAAAATTTTTCTCCATCGCTACGGGCAAAAGAAACAATCTTTCCGGAATTTTTATTCAGCAGGCTGATGTTTCCGCTTATGTCCAAAACATAAATTTTATCACCTATGTCTTCCATATCCTGCACTTCAAGAGTGGATATTCTAACAGGAGATTCCAAGCCGTTGCCAAGGCTGTAAAAATAAAGCGAATTGCCGCAATAGAGAAACAATCCGTCAAAAGTCAAAAACACTTTCGCAGGCTTGTCCGCAAAAGGAATGTTCCATGTTTCTGTTCCGTCTTTTTTCGAAATTAAATGCAAAGAATTGTCCGGGCACTTATACACAATGTGTTGTGCCAAGTATAATTCTCCTTCCATTTCGCAATTTGAAAAACGCTCGTCCTTTTGAGCCTCAGGAACAAGCGTAGTTTGCGGCAACTGCGCCATGCCTATTTTTATTTTTTCATTTGTTGCTCCCCAACGCCTTTCTTTGCCCGCCGCCATATACGCAAGAGAAACGCTTTGCGAATTGTTCTTTAAAAAACCGTAATGCTCAAGCACTTTCAGAGTATCGTTTTTTGCTTCGGCTATTTTTGCCAAATACAGATGAGCCTTTAATTTTTCGCGCACGGTGGCATCAGGAAATCCAAGAGCCAAGCCCAACAGCCGCTTTGCCTCGGCAGTATCGGAACTAACGCTCAAAATATAAGCCGCCTCCTGAATTTTATCATTAACAGGAGACGCTAAAATACTTACTTGAAGTAGAATTACAATTCCTATTATTAGTTGAGAATGGAGAGTTGAGAGTGGAGAGTTAAATTTCCAAATACAATGTTTGGAAATTACAACGTTTGCTTTTGCACAATTCTCAACTCTCAACTCTCAACTCTCCACTTAATTATGCGTCTAATTTATACCCCATACCTCTTATTGACAATATAAGCCTTGGGTTTTCCGGATCGTCTTCTATCTTTTGCCTGAGCTTCACTATATAGTTGTCTATAGTTCTTGAATTTGAACTGGAATCGATCAACTGTATAAGTTCTTCCCTTGATATGACCTCGCCTTTTCGCTTGCAAAACATATTGAGAATTTGAAACTCACGGACATTCAAATCCAAAGGCGCTCCGTTTTTAATTGCCTCGTATTTTTTAAAGTCCAGCTTAATGCCGCCAAACTCAGCACCCTCATTGCCAATAGCAGGCACCATTGTTTGCATTGCAAGCCTTCTGAATTGGGAATTCACCCTTGCGAGCAATTCCAAAGTTGAGAAAGGCTTTGTTATATAATCGTCTGCGCCAATGTTTAAACCAAGAACTTTTGAAGCTTCTTCGCCCTTTGCCGTTAACATTATTATAACAAGGCTCGGATATTTTTTTCGCAAAATCCGGCAAACATCAAAGCCGTTCTTCTTAGGCATCATAACATCCAAAAGAACAAGATGCGGCAAGAACTCGTCTGCTTTTAGCAAAGCTTCTTCGCCATCGCCGGCAACATCAACCTGGTAATCTTCCATCTCCAGGCACTCTTGCAAGCCGGCTCTTATGAATTCTTCGTCTTCAACAATCAGGACTTTATACTGCATTTTATCTGTGTCCAAAATATTTGCGGCCTATGTTGTTGTCCTTGTCCTTATACTCCACATAGTCGGGCTCAAAACCTTTTGCAAAAGAGAAAGAAACTTTCGCGTTGCAAGTTTTCTCTGAGCGCAACTCGCCTTCCGAGCCTTTGAATGGCTGGTTGGTAGGCTTGAACAACCCGTTCACTACTTTGTCTATAGTGCAGTGGCCGCCGCCAACGTATTTGGCAAAGGCTTCCTCGCCGGACTTTGAAACCATTCTCAGCTTGCTGGGTTCAAAAGCAACGTTGTTGCCTGTGCTGTTCCAAACGGAAACTTCGCCGGCAACATCGGTCGCGCCTATATTCAAAATCGGGAAAGCCAGCACATAGCCGTATTTGTCAACCATGCGGCTCGCACGCTGCCCTATTATGTCTTCAGCGAAAATCAGCCAAGTACCGCGGTTTTTCACACGGATGGAATTCAGGGCTTTCTTGAGCTCCTCATTATTTGGAGCCACCACCTCAGCCTCTAGGAGGGTATATTCGGCGGCAACCTCATTCTCTGCGCCGCCGGCGCTTTCAAGGGCCTGCGCCACAATTATCTTTTCCGACTCAGAGCGGGCAGCCTTGGCTCCGCCTGCGTTTACATTGCCCCGCTTGGCAATGCTTAGAGCGCTGTCTAAGTGGCGAAAGCCCTGCAGAACAAACTCATAGTCAAAGCCATTGCCCTTTACCTGGGCAGCGCCAATTTCGGAGAGACCCAGCACCACAGAGTCTAGGGTGGCGGCTTTCTTCACATTGGACAGGTTTTTGTGGACTTGCTCCACACAGCCTCGGATATACTCATCCGTAGGGTTCTTTTTGGCAGCCTGCTTTGCCGCGCTGGTATAGGCTACCACGAAGTTATCGTAAAAATCATTGGAGACTTTGCCCTTTTTCAGGGCATTTGTATAGGAGTTGACAGCATTTCTGTACTTGCCCTCCTTTAAAAATGTGTCGCCATTGCTTTCATTTTTGCCCTTACAGCCGGTAAAAACCCCTAAAAGGCCAGCCAAGACGAGAAAAGAAACCGTTTTTTTGCACATAAAACACCTCATAGTTGAAGTTGGAATACTATTTTATATAAAAATAGTTCTTTTTTTTGGAAAATAAAATATTTTTAAGATAAAAGAGTGCTTGTTATGAAAATTGTTGTTATTTGTTCTGAAAATTATGCTGAGAGCGACAGCCCTCTTGCTAGGGCTGTAAGCAGCATTGTGTCTGCCTACCGCAGGTGGGGGGCTAGGGTTTTGGGCTTTTCTCCTTATTTTTCCCGGTTTTCAGGCAATAATGGCAGCGTAGTTGAAGGGAAATTCATTGAAAAACTGGGAAACAGGGAGTACTCATCGCTGAGGAGCGCCTCTTGCAGAGACGACCTGTTTATACAATATGAAGACTATTTTGGCAGAACCGGCATATACGGCAACGGCAATCCCGGGGAAAGAACCTATAACGATAACCACCTGCGGTTCTCCTTCCTTGCATCCGCGGCTCTGAACAGTTGCATGGAAATGGGTTTTAAGCCAGACGCAATCCATGTCCATGAATGGGGCGGCATTGCAGGCGCACTCCTAAAAACCATTTACAAGGACTATTTCGCAGGCATTCCGGTGGTGCTGACCACTCACAATATAGGTTATGACTATTACTGCAGCCCGGACTACATAGCCTCAATAGGGCTTCCACCCGAGGGTTTTGACATTGATGGCTACGAGTTCTGGGGAAAGGTGAGCATGCTAAAAGCCGCCATACTTTACTCGGACAAAGTGGTATTCACCTCTTCAAGCTACCTGTCTTATTTGCTCTCCACGGACTTGCAAGGCGGCATGCGAGGCTTTTTGGAGAGCCAGAGGGCGAAGCTATCCAGCATTCAAAGCGGCATAGAGTACGCTAGCTGGAACATCCCAAAAGATGCGGAAGCATTCAAGAAGCAGAAGAAAGACGCTTTAAGGGCAGAGCTTGGGCTGGAGGCTGGTTCAAGCCTTCTTATGTATTCGCATTTGGATTCTTATTCCGGCAGCACGGCGCAGATTATATCCACTATTTTGGCCAATCTGCTCAATATGGATTTGCAGCTTGTGATAGGCATATCGGAGAACAACTCAAACTTTCCTTATTTTGCGGCAATACAGGAAAAGCACCGGAATAAGATGGCGCTTCTTCCGCTTAGCGAAAGTGAGGAGAGCTTGCACCAGAGGCTCTCCGCCGCAGATGTGTTTTTGGAAACGGACTCAAGCGAGCCGTCTTTGTCGCTGTTCCTGAAAGCCTCCGCTACAGGCACGTTGCCTATTTCAAGCAGGCGTTCGCAAAAGCCTTTTTTATACTCGGTACCTTATGAGTCAAGCTTGGGCAATGCCGGCATGGAAGGCAATTCCTTTGTTGCGATGGCCTCTTCGCCTGATTTGATTTTGGAGCAGGTTCGCATTGCCGAGTCTGTTTTCAGAGAGAACAAGAGCTTGTGGTCCAAGCTTGTCAGCAATGCCAGCTCGGTAAGAATATCTTGGGACGATACTGCGAAAAATTATTTACTACTTTTAGGTTCTACGGGCTTGTGATGCAAGCTCGAGGAGCCTGCAAGCCAGGCTACGGGCCTATAGCTCAGTTGGTTAGAGCAGCGGACTCATAATCCGCTGGTCCCAGGTTCAAGTCCTGGTGGGCCCACTTTCTAACTATATTACTTCTATGCGCAAAGAATTCAACACAACCGGACCTTGCCACCAAAGCGAGCATTATATGCTTGACCCGTTCCGTAATATTGGCAAGGAATTAATGGATTTGATAGACCGAAAAAATTACTTTGTAAGTGACTGTGGTGGGGTGTTGAAGTAGCCAAGCGATCCAAATAGGATATAAGTAGAAACAAACCAGCAAGGTCAAAATGAAAAAATGCAATGTAGCCAACAACGCAGAAGCATACAGCGGCATGGGCGAGACTCATCTTGTCAATGGCAATTACGACAAAGCCATTGAGTGCTACGAAAAAGCGATAGAGCTAAACCCAAAGCTTGCGATTGCGCATAACAACATAGGGATTGCATATTCCAACAAGGGCGATTACGACAAAGCCACTAAGCATTATGAAAAAGCCATTGAGCTAGATCCGGAATATGCGGATCCTCACTACAACATGGGCAATGATTTTCTTGACAGAGGCAGCTACGAAAAGGCAATTGAAAGCTACGAAAAAACGATTGAGCTAAATCCTGAACTGGACATTGCATATTACAACATTGGGCTTGCTTATATAAAAAAATGCGATTATGAAAAAGCCATTGAATCTTTCAAAAAGACTATTGAACTGACTCCTAATTTCGCAGAAGCATACAGCAATATGGAAGTGGCCTATTACAACAAAGGCGAGAAAGACAAAGCTGCTGAATGCCGCCAAAAAGCGCAGGCTATAAATCTTATATACGACCCACACCCTATGATCTGAGCTTTAGGCCGAATGTCCACAATGCTTTTATTTGACTTCCGCAATCTCCTCCGCTAGTTATCATTGCCTTTGCTTGTTTTACCGTAAGCTTTATTTTTTCATATATACACAGTTCTTTTCCATTATTAAATGCCACCTCTGGAATTTTAGCATCTTCCATTGCGTCGATTGCTTTAGCTATTTTATCTGTGTATCCCTCCCAAGTACCTTTCTGATTATCTCTTCGGTTGAATGTAGCAAGTATCCACATTGAGTATATGCATTTGAACAATCTTAACATTGCATCGCGAGCAAGTTTTGGTTTTTTTGCATTGATCAGGTTGCTTTTAACATATTCATCTCTATAATGAAAAACGCCACGTTCGTGGAACAAATTTGTAAAACTTCCTTTTCTTATGCTTATTTCAGGATTAGAGTTTTTTTCTGCATAAACTTTCTTGCCACCGAATTGAATTTGGTCGATCATATACTTATTATCATAACGCTCCATTGACTTCCTTCGTGTACCAAATGGTATAGAAGCTATTATGTCTGCGATAGTAATTGATCCGCACGATGTTTCTATTGGTTGAGATCGAATTTCGTTTATCGCAACTTGTGCAATTTCTGGACTTATCATTTTGTATCTCCTTGGTTTATGGTTGTAAAATAGAAAAATCTATTTATTATATCCAATTTGGATCGCCTCACCAACTCAAGCGATCCAAACTGGTTACTTTTAGAAACCAACCAATGAGGTCAAAATGGACAAAGCAGAAATAGCGGATTTGTGTAATGCGGTGGAACAAGACGGCATGGCACTTTGGGCAAGAAAATTTTTGATATAATTGTTGGATTTTAGAGCGCATCACACCCCATAGATAATGGATGTCACATGCCACTGCGCAGCACGCTTTATTACGTCGTCTGCGCTAATGTTTTCAACAGACCACGCTGCCCTTATTTTGGCTTCTTTGTCTATATCGGGGCTTATATGAATGTTCCCCAATTCTCGCATTGAAGCCTTTGGGTCAAAATCATCTTTAGCCTTCTTTGTAATTGCCAAAATGTTTTCTACATATTTTAATATGTGCGGAATTTTATCCTTGCCAGATTCAAAACGTCCATATTTTATTGCGGATTTTACTATATCTGCTTTTTGAATTTGAGCGTATGCGTCTTGTATATGGTTGTTGGCTTTTTCCCAAACTCCGGTTCTCTTATTCTGCGACTGAGATTTAGTAGCAAGAATTATCAAAGAGAGAACTCCTGATATAAACGCCCTTAATGTTTCATATGCATGGGTTCGCGCAGGTTTTTTGATATTCTTGCCAAAATCGCCATAGCTCTCGAATAATTTGCGAAATTTCGCAGATACGCTATCAAATGTCTTGCGCTCAAAATCTTTTTCCGCCTTCTTGCCATTTACATATTCAGTGCGCTGGCGCTTATCCTTGCCTATTAATACAGACGTAAGGGTTGCTATCGCTCCAGTATCCCTTGTAGTTCTTTTATCCTTAGGACCATGCACTATGTCTATCAGGTCGTTTATACTCCAGCCTTCAAAATCAGCATTCAACAGATCAATATCCAATTCCTGAGAAGTTTCTGCTTCAATGGCTTCTTCATTAGGTTTAAAATCGACTAGAGAGTCCATATCTGCGGAGTTCATAATTTTGGTCACACTGTCACCTGTAATCCGCTTGCCATCAGAATCATACATTCTCTGCCAGCGTTCATCGCTGCTTATAGACGACTTGATAAATTTCCGTATATCACTCCCTTTTAAGTCGTTATTTTGACTGAAAAGTTTTATTAGGCTCTCCCTGATGTGAACTATGGCATTATCGCTAGGCGCATTGCTGCTGCTTAAAAAAGCGGTATAGCAAAGCAAGCCCAAATCCAAATCAGCGTTCAAATTTGAATCAAACCCCTCTTTGTGTCCCAGATCAAGAAGTTTAGCAATCTTTTCCAATTCGCTTTGCTCAGCCAATAGATCTTTGTTGTATAATTCATCCACAGCTTTTTGCAGCCGAAGTTTTTGTTCTTTCGCATCTAGCACTTCTTCCAGATCTTCTGATTCTAAGAATTTTTCCATTTCTCTGTAGCGAATATTGCAAATAATGGCCTTGTGCAAATCAGATACAGCGCAATTGCAGCAATCCAACTCTGCCTTTTCTCCCGGAAGCTTAATATGGCCAAGCCGCACTTCTTCTGCATATTTGTGACCCTGCCCTGCTGCCTTGTTGCACCAGTACTTTGCCTGGGAATAGTTTTTTGCAACGCCTTCGCCGCAATAGTAGCAAAGTCCAAGCTTATACTGTGCCTCAGCAAAATTTTGGGCTGCAGCTTCTTCGTACAACTTAGCCGCTTTTGAATAGTCCCTTTTAACAACTACGCCATATACGTAACAAGTCGCAAGATCGCATTGTGCTTTTGCTTCGCCTTGCTTTGCGGCTTTGGAAAGCAACTTTACTGATTTGTTTTCATCCGGCTGGCAAAAATAGCCATAATAGTAACAAATCGCTGCTGCGCACTGTGCTTTTGCATGGCCGTTCTCCGCCGCTTTGCTTAGCCAGTACCACATATTCTCGTCATCGCGCAAACTATCATAGTATTTCGAAAGGTACCACTGAGCTTCGGCATCGTCTTCTGCCATTTTTGTAAGAATGCCAAGGTAATGCTTCGTTTTTTCTTCATTACCTTCTGCGATGTCAAGGTTGTAAAATAGGATTTCCGGAGAGTCTATTAGCTCGGCTTGTTTTTCCAGCAAGCTAGCTATTCTGGACTCTAAATAATCTCCATAGGCAGAATTTTCGTCAGTAGTTTTCATCAATTCGTTGATTCCTGCCATTTCTTTGTACAATTCATCCATTTCTTTGCACAATTCATCTATTTCTGTGTCATTCATTTTTGCCTCTGTGATTTGTGGTTAGCCGGAATATACATTTTTTCCCATATCTATCCCCTTTTCGATCGCCTCATTAGCCAAGCGATTCGAATATTTGAACTGCCATCTTACGCTACAGTCGGTGATGAGTTAAACAACACCGTCTCCGCCGGCGAAACGACCGAGCCCTTGAGCACCATTTCAAACCCTTGATGGCGTGGCACCGTCCTTGGGTCAAATGGCGGGTTTGCCTAGCCAAGAACAGAATGTGCCATCTTACACTACAATCAACAGAAGCAAAACTCCTATCGTCTCTGGAACGGATTCAGCAGAGCCCTCAGTTACCCTTTCAAACCCTGATGGCGTGGCACCGTCCTTGGGTCAAGCGGCGGGTTTGCCTAGCCAAGAACAGCATATTCTATACCCATTTCGATCGCCTCATTAGCCAAGCGATTCACTATGCCAACGTTGTCTCCTTAAAGTTAATTTTTCACGCAGCGAACTGAAAACAAGTAATCCTTACTGCCATCACTTTTGTATACTCTATTTTCATCATAATACATATTCCAGAGCCAGATGAGAGTACTATTCAGTTCCGTAGCGCTAAGCCATACACCGCTTCTACCAATGTCGCCAAAACCACCATCGGAATAGCCGTTGCCTCCCGACAAGGCCGAAAATCCATAGTCATCCATGCCATTGCCATTATTGTTCCAACTGCTTTTAGCTTTGAATTTTTTCCCTGCCACCTTTTCACCACCAGCGAAATTTACAAGTGTCTCCCAATCGGAATTACTTGGCAAATGCCAGCCTTCGGAACACGCTTTTCTAGCCTCTTCCCAAGTGTATAAACGGCCATATTTATCGCAATTCGCCGGTTTGTTAGCGTAGCATTTGCCGCCCTTTGAAGCGTCATTCAAATTTTCTGCCATCCACGTTTGAGTACCGATTTTCACTGATTTGTATTTGTCGGCATCCGTTTCAAATGTAGTGCTTTTCTCTGCATATCCATAGCTTTTCCCAGCACCGCCCACAAATCCCATAAACTCGCCGTACTCGTTAATCAGCACCAAGCCTTGCTTTGCGGGTTTGGGCTTATTGTAAGTTCCGTAATCCAACACCATTTGAGCTCCGGTTTCGTTTGTCACCACCGAATACAACCTTCCGTATTCCCCGCCTCTTGGCACACATTCCTTTGTGCGTTCCTGGCGAATAGTGTTGTTAAAATAAACCCATCCCTCTCCGCAGATATTGACTGCTTTGTCTCTTATGGCTTTGGGGAAATTCAGCGAGTTGAATGCGTAATCTGGCGTTATGTAATGCGTGTTGCTTATGTTCAGTCCGTTGATTATGTTTTTGGTGTAAAAATGCACATCTCTATGGTAATCAGCGACGTATGTGCTATTGTCCACCACTCTCATAACTGGAAAACCCAAGTCGGACTCAACGAACTGCAAATTGCTATGGTCGCGGGTTGTTTTGGCAACGGCTCTGCTTTTTATCCTTTTGAATGCCACTATGCCGTTTGTTATCTGGACAGGGGTTATTTTCGCATCATTAAGGTAGAACGAGCAATCCCTTCCCAACGAATGATGGTATGTATCGAAATACACCAATGTCATAGTCTCGCTTGAAATCTCCCAAATCCCTTTGACTATGATGGTTTTTCCGTTGTTGCACTCCGCACGGAAGCTCAGTTCCCAAGCTGTTGCCGTGCTTGCCAATATCATTGTCATTAACAGTATGCATCTCATAGTTTTGCTTCCCATAAAAACTTTTCAATAAAGCCAAGGCGCCAGTTATGTTTCCTATTTATATCCCATTTGGATCGCATGAATTGGCGCTGTTATTAAAGTAATTTCTCTATTTTTTTCTTTTTATCTTTCTCTTGAATTTTTCAGGAACAAATATGAAGATTTTATCATTATTTTTTACGGCAGCTTCGCAAAACTCTAATGTTTTAATTTCATCAGGAACATATTTTAAATTACTGCCGCATTTTATCACTGCCTTCAAGCAAAATTCGTGATATTTAATAGCATCAGGAACATATTCAAAAGCTTCAGGGCTTTTTTTCACTGCCTCCAAGCATATTTCCGTCAATTTCCATATGTCAGGAACATATTTCAAAACTAAACCATTTCTTTTCACCGCAGCCAAATAAAACTTCTCTGTTTTCAGTTTATCTGGAACAAACTCCATATTATCTACATCCTTTTCCACAGCAATCAAGCACATTTTCTCTGTTTTTTCATCTTCTGGAACATATCTGAGGACTAAGCTATTTTTTTCAACAGCTTCCAAGTAATCCAGTTTAACAGTCGAGCATATACCAGCCGTTACATTTAGAACAAACTCTATTGCAGAGCTATTATTTTTCACCGCCTCCAAGCATATTTCCTCTGTTTGTTCTGTTTCTAAAATATATTCAAGAGCCAAACCATTTTTTTTCACAACTTTTAAGAAAAAATCATTTGTTTGTAATGCAACAGGAACATAATCCATATTACTGGCATCCTTTTCCACAGCAATCAAGCACATTTCCTCTGTTCTTTCATCTTCTGGAACATGGGAAATATTATGGCTATGTATTTTCACTGCTTCTAAATAGAAATCGGAAGTTTTCAAAGTATCTGGAACATACTCAAAATTGCTACTCCGCGCCATTGCAGCCAAGCATATTTTTTTGGTCCTTAATTTCTCAGGAACATATCCAAGATAATCATCGTCATCGTAATAACTCTCCATCAAAGCTAAGTACACTTCCTCAGTTCTAAATTTCTCAGGGACATATATAAATGTGTCAAAGTTTTTTTTCACGGCTTTCGAGTAAAAAGTTCCTGTTTTCAAATTTTCTGGAATATAGTCAAAAATATCACTGTCTATATAGAAGTCTTCTTTTATTGTAGAAAGGCATATTTCCTCAGTTCTAAATTTTTCTGGAACATCTTTAAGAGCATAGCCCTTTTTGTTCACTGCCTCAAGATAAGTTTCGTATTCTTTCCTTGTTTCTTCATCCCAATCCGTCATAGTTGACCTCCTTCGGAAAGCTGACTCTTTGCCATTCTCGATTACTTGTTTCAATTTTGTTCATTTTTCACCTCACTTGTGGTTGTTTGTGGCTGTAAAAATAGTAATTTTAATCCGAGATGTAAATGATTATTTATCAAAGTGGGGTTGCGCACCGCTTCCCGAGCTAAAACCAGAAGATTTAAAACCCGAATTGAAATTTTCCAAGAAATAATCAATTTCAAAAAATGAGATGATTTTATCATCAGGACATTTATAGGAGATGCATAGATTGGCTTTGCCGCAAGCCATTTTTTCCACGCATTTACATTTGTTGAATATATTTCCGAATGGTGACCACATTGCTGCAATATATTTATGGTCTTTTTCATCTTGCCATTTTTTATCTAAGTCATCAATTATTCTATCTATTTCATAGCATTTCGGATTATCCCACTCTATTTGTCCTAATGCCGAACCGCACAGGCAGATGAGCAAAACAAAGACCTTTTTCATAGTAGCAATATAGAAATCCATATTACATCCCTTTTGGATCGCCTCATTAGCCAAACGATTCAAATGGGATATAAAAAGAAACATAAAACTTAACCGCAAGGTTATAAGGAGTGCAAAATGGCAATAGCTACAGCAAAACAGACTGACTCAAACAGAGTCGAAGTTTACAATGACAGTGGAAATTTCATGTTCTCCATATCAGGAGAGCTTATGGGATTTACATCAAGTACAGTTTCCGTTAAAAATGGTAGCCGTATTGAAGTATATGGAGATGATGGGAATTTTAAATTCAGCAAGTAACAATGCTGGCATCTTGGCTTTATGACCACTTCCCCGGAATTGGACTGGGGTTGGCTCATAAACGCCAAGGTGCTCTGGAACAATTGAGACTTATAGACTTTCGCCCAGTCCATCACATCGCCCCATTACTCAAGCGATCCAAATGGGATATAAATATGAAACTGCGTATGAACAAGCAAATATTCCTCGTAATGGCCTTGGCAATCACAGCTTATGCCCAGAACATAGCGGGCTTTTGCGGCTCGGATGCGGCGCTAGTCAAAAACGAGACGGATGCGATATACGCCATAGTTTTTGAAGGCGATGAATGCGCGCAGAATGGCCGCATCACCCAAGCCGTGATAAACGGAATGCAAGTGAGAGCGGAAAGAGTGAAACGGATAGCGGGGGCATCTCTTTACCACCTTGCCACCCTAAACGACCTCAAAGGGGAGATATGCGAAACAGGCGAGATACAAGGAGCAACAATAAACACGCCCCTTGGCAAAATGACGGTGGCAGACAGAAATGAAAAAATTGTTTTCAGGAACGGATGCGTGGTGGCAATGAAGGCAAGCGATGGATTATACATCAACGCAACCGAGCTTAACATCTTCGCAAGCACCATTCTGCAAGCCTTTTACAGAATAAGGACTAGCTGCGCAGCAACAAACGTATGCGGTGTGGGGATGGTAACAGCCAACCATTGCATAACCTCGGAGAAAAAAGACATCGAGGAATTTTCAGACAGAAGCGGCAACACAATAACTTTGACGGCAATCAAAGCCGACAGCGCCAACGATTATGCCATATTCCCCCAGCAGCCAGGTGTTTGCATACCGCCTGCCAAGGAAAGCCCAAAGATTAATGAAACCGCCTATATACAGACTATGGGGAAGGCAGGGCATAAAACCGTTACCACCGCATTCATGGGAACGAACTATAAGGGCGATGCGTTCGTAATATCAACCGCGAGCCACGGCGATTCGGGGTCGGGAGTGATGAACGCCCAAGGCGAGTTTTTAGGGCATATAATAACCATAGATGGCGATTATGTCTATATGAGGAACATATGGAAAAGTACAAGCGAATAATTTTAATGCTGCTAGACTATGGCACAATGCAGAACCATAAGGCGGCAAGATGGGTTTTGATTAACGAATACGGCGAGTTTATGGGATTCGCCAATGGCATGTGAAAACAAACAAGGAGACAAAAAATGAGCAAGCTCAAAATTCTGATTCCCGTGCTTCTGTGCATTGTCACAGGTTGCTACACCGGCAAGAAAGCCGTGGATATGAAAACATCGGAAGAGTATTTCAATATGGGAAAAGCGGCGGAAGAGAAATGGGATTACGACAAAGCCATTGAATTCTACGAAAAGGCGATTGAGCTGAATCCAAACTATGCGGAAGCGTATATTGGCATCGGGCATATTTACTATAATGAACTACATCTCTATGACAAAGCAAAGGAATATTACAAAAAAGCGATTGAATGCTACAAAAAAATAATTGAAATAAAACCAAATGACGCAGAAGCGCATTACAATATCGGAAAAGCTTATGGGTATGTTGATTATTGGTATGTTGATAATGACAAGGCAATTGAAAGTTTTAAAAAAGCTATTGAACTAAAACCTGATTACGCAGAAGCGTATTTACAATTGGGCTTTAATCATTATTATAAAAATGAAGCATTGGAATATTATAAAAAAGCCATTGAACTCAAGCCAGATTACGCAGAAGCGCATGAAGCCATGGGAAATTATTATAATAGTTATTTACATTGGAATTACGACAAAGCGATTGAACACTACGAAAAAGCTATTGCGCTGAAACCTGATTATGCAATGGCGTACCTTGATATGGGGCTTGTTTACGGAGGCAATGACAACGACAAGGCAAGCGAGTGCTATAAAAAGACAATTGAACTAGAGCCCTCTTATCTAATGGCGTGCGTATATATGGAAAATCTTTACGAGCAATATAATAGCAATGTATTTGAATGTTATGAAAAAAACATTGAATTCTGCGCAAAACTAATTGAATCAAATCCCAAGAATGCCTATGCGTATTCCTGTATGGGAACTGTTTACTCTTATACCAAAAACAAGGACAAAGCCATTGAATACTATGAAAAAGCAATCGAATTAAAACCTGGTTATGTAGTTGCATATTCAAACATCGGAGACATTTACTATGGCAAATACGATTACAGCAAAGCTATTGAATACTATAAAAAAGCTGTTGAATTATATCCAACGACATATAAATATAACGAGCTGGGAATTGCTTATTACAACAATCTGGATTTTGACGAAGCCATTGAATGCTACAAAAAAGTTCTTGAATTGCAACCAGATGATTCCGATGCGCATTACAATTTAGGCGAAGTTTATCGCTATGGCAAAAATGATTATGGCAAGGCGATTGAATATTACCAAAAAGCCATTAAGCTTGATTCTAGCGATGCAAATGCGCATTACCATTTGGGTGGCATCTACTGCGACAAAAATGATAGCGCAAAAGCGGTTGAGCATTACGAAAAAGCCATGAAACTCAAACCCAATGGCACAAGCCTATTCAATAAAGCAGATATATATACAGCAAAATGCATTGATCAAGAGGCAAAAATAGAGCTTCCGGAAAACGCAGAGTGGTTAGGCTACCCAGATGAAACCAAGCAAGATTGGGGCGAATTGCAGATGGACAAATCCGTTGAAGGCAATCCATTGATTATCAATAAAAAATATTACAGAAAAGGCATTGGCACGCATGCAAGCGGACATTTGATCTACAATCTTAACGGGAAATACAGGCGTTTGACGGCAGTTTTGGGGTTGGACGAGGAAGCTGTTTGCGGAGACGGCGCGCAAGTAATGGTATTTGGCGATGATAAATTGCTTGCAATCACAGATGATCTTGATTACAACAAGGAATTTGAGTTGGATATTTCTTTGCAGGGTGTTAAAAAACTAGACTTCTATCTAAATTCTTTTAGAAACAAAAACTGCGACCATGTGAATATAGCAGTGCCGATTTTGTATTATAATGAGTTGACAATTGAAACATCTCAAACCATTCCCGAGCAAATCTATGAAGAAGCACCCTTCTTGACAACCCCAATGAATTTCAACATAAAATTAGACAATGTAAAAGACAATGTGCCTTTTACAGTATTCAGTTCACGACCGCTATTGATTTTCTATTACTCGCACCATTGCTCGCACTGCCACTCAGTTTATCCCAACATACAACATCTAGCTATGGAGTATGAGCAAAACGGACTCTCTTTCATTGCAATTTCAGTTGGAAATGCAGACAGGAGCACAGTTTTGCAGTTTATGGAACAGCATAACGAATCCAATACATTGACTCCTTTTTTCTATGATACTGAAAATACGTTTAGTAAAACATACGGTGATGGCTATGTGCCAAGGCTTTACTTGGTTTTCCCTGATAGAAAAGTTATTCGCTATACAAATATGCATAACAGCGAAGATTTGGGAATAATTAGAGGCGATATAAATAAGCTACTCAACATTAAAGGCAAACAATGAAATCCATTTGCATAACAGGCGCGGCAGGAAACTTAGGTCTTTTGACCGCAAAGCACTTGCTTGAAACAACAGACTGCCAGCTCAGGCTTATGATCCACAAACAGCCTTTGCCAAGCGACATTTCCAAAAACGAAAAGGTAAAGACATTCGTATGCGATTTGTCAAAACCAGAAACCCTGGCCGAATGCTTGAAAGGCTCAGACATAGTTCTGCACTACGCAGGAATTCTGTTCAAGGCAAATCCCGAAAAATTCCTGCCAATTACAAATACGGCGTATTTCAGAAACCTCTTGAAAGCAGCAAAAGAAGCAGGCGTTCCTCAAATGGCGCTTGCGAGTTTCCCTCATGTTGAAGGCCCTACAAGCCCCGAACATCCGGCAACAAATCGCACGGATAAAACACCTGTTTCAGTTCACGCCAAAACACGGCTTGAAGAAGAAAAGCTGCTGTATGAGCACTACCCTAACGGAATTGTACTGCGCATTGGAATGGTTTACGGAGCCGGCATTTTGATGCCCGATGCGGCACGGTGGTTTTCAAAGCGTTGCATGCTTGGAATTTGGAAAGAGCCAAACATAATTCACCTAATTTCCAAAACAGACTTCGCAGAAGCGGTAAAGAATGCTTTGGTAAAAGACGGGATAGAAGGCACGTACAATATAGGCGATGACGGAGTGCAAACATTGCAAGAATACCTGGACTTCGCCTGCGCCGTTTGGAAAACTCGCAAACCTTGGAAAATGCCTAATTGGATGATTTACACAGCCGCTTGGTTTTTTGAGCTTGGCTCCAAGCTGTTCGGCACTCGCAGCTATTTAACTAAAGATTTCGTGGACATAGGCAAGGTTGCCTACTATGGCGATACCAGTAGGATGAAACGGGAACTTTTGTCTGAATTGAAGCATAAAACTATGAAAGAAGGATTAGAGGTTTTCTAATTTTTATTATTATGTGAATAAAGAAAAAGCCTCAATGTTTACGAAGGAACTGCGGTCACACGGTCCGCAGAAGTCGTCCGAGAACATTGAAGTTATAAATAATATAGAAAAATATTTCAATAATGTCAACAAAAAAATCAAAAGCTCCGAAGATTTCCAGGATTTTTGGAGAGAGAACAGCGAGATATGGGTGAAGAAATACATGAAGAGCGAAGGTTACCGTGTTTGGATGCTGACTTTGCAAGTCATGCGATCCAACGCGGATATAAGCAGAATATATTTATATTAGCAATGCCTGTAATATTTACTGTTCATAATTTTATACATAAGAGATATGCTTGGGCGAAAACTACAGACGGCCAACCTGTAGAGCCATAACTCTAATAAAATAAAGGCACTAGGCCTTTATACGATGGGCATTTATGATTGATGCAGTATTCTTCATTGTTGCGAGTAATTGATTCAACGCAAACACACTTTATATTGGTCTCATAACCTTCTATCCCACAGGGAATTACGCTGTTGCCATATTCACACATATCTGTTGATGCTTTCAGGTATTTTATTGATTCCGGGTCGGCTTTAACCATGCCCAAATTAAACAAATCGCTGCATTTTGCATCATCTGTTTTAACAGCTTGTATATCCACGGGTTTGCTTGTGGTGCACCCAAATAAGGCTAAAAGAGCCAATATCAATGATAGCGTGTGTTTTGTCATATCTAACCTCCAAATATAGAAATGGGTGCCTCAAAATTGGGGCATTTGTGCGTAAGGCAATAATCCTGGCCGTCGCAAGTTATTATTTCAACGCAAGTGCATTTGATGTCGCTCTCGTATCCTTTAATTCCGCAGGGAATTATGCTACGACCATACTCGCACACATCGGCAGTCACTTTTAGTGTTTCTATTAACTCCGGGGCAGATTTAAGCATGCCCAACGCAAACATATCGCCGCACTTTGAGTCATTGGCAACATGGGCAGTTGCCACATTGTCCGTTTTGGACGAATCCATGTCAAATATGGATATGGTTTCATCCAGGTGCCTAACTGACAGGCAATAGCTTTCGCTGCCGCAGGTTATTTTTTCTCTGCACGAAGCCTGCTTTGAAACGCACCCGGACAAGGACAAGGTCAGCAATGCCAACGCTAATGTGTGTTTTTTCATATCTAACCTCCAAGTATAGAAATTCTTATTATTACCAGTCTGGATCGCTTCACATTCCCGTCAGCCGCTCAAATTCGAATTCCCCTTGGCGGTACCCGTTGCAAGTAAACCTTTAACATTTTTTGCGTTTTTTTATTTTTCCGCCGGGCAGTGGCATTTGCCTATAAGTTCATTATTATCATCTCTATCATGCGATCCAACATGGATATAAATAGAAACCAACCAGCGAGGTCAAAATGAGAAAATGCAATGTAGTGATGGCTATGGCTTTGTTGACCTTGTTGGGGTGTGCTGCAAATAAACCAGTTGATGCTCATGTTGCCAAAGCCGATGATGCGAAATGCACAAAATTGTTTAATTTGGGCATGGTTAAAGCTGACCCCGAAATGGTAAACCAACTGAAGACATCGGTTGAGTATTGCGAGTTCGGAAACCAGATAATGGATTGCAACACAGAAGGCTATAGCATAGCAAAATGCGAATGCATTGAAGTGATAACTTGTAACAATGAAGAATATTGCATAACCCACACCTGCCCAACTTATGATTCACCGATATTTACTTTGAAATAATGATTTTTCTATTTTATCATAATGCGCAAAGAATTCAACATAACCGGGCCTTGTATATCAAGCGAGCATTATATGCTAAATCCATTTCGTGATATTGGCAACGAGTTAATGGAACTGATAGAACGCAAAAATTACTTCGTAATTCACGCCGCAAGGCAAAGCGGAAAAACCACATTGCTAAAGGAGCTTACCCGCAAGATAAATTCTGAGGGCAAACATTACGCTTTGTATTGCTCGCTGGAATCAATGCAATCCATAAAAGAAGAATCTGTTGGCATTCCCGCAATTGTAAAAAAAATAAAGCTAGAGCTGAGAAAACAGAAATTGCCTGAAGGTTTTGCTTGCGATGCCGACTATGAAGATTTCGCCAATGTTTTGAATGAAACTTTAACCGATTATTGCCAGTCTCTAGAAAAACCTTTGACTCTTCTATTTGACGAAGCAGACTGCCTTAGCAATGGAACCTTAATCTCTTTTTTAAGGCAGCTTAGAGACGGATATGTGAATAGAGGCGATGTTTCTTTTGTGCATTCCATCGCTCTTGTGGGAATGCGCAACATAAGAGACTACAAAGCCAGCATTCGTCTGGATAAAGACACGCTTGGAAGCGCTAGTCCTTTCAACATTGTGAAAAAAGCATTGACTTTAAGCAATTTTACCAAACAGGAAGTTGCAAAGCTTTATTCCCAGCACACCAAGCTGACAAAGCAAGCCTTCAAGAAAGACGTTATAGAATATGTCTTTGAGCAAACGCAGGGGCAGCCTTGGCTCGTTAACGCCGTAGCTTGCGAATGCGTTGAAAACATTTGCAAATTCAAATACTCCATTCCAATAACCAAAGACATGGCGCAGCAAGCCATTCACAACATAATTTTGCAAAGAGGCACGCATTTTGACTCTCTTATGGAACGGCTGAAAGAAAAACGTATTCGCAACATTATTCAGCCTTTAATTTTGGGCGAGGAACTTGCGGTGGACAAATTATCCGATGATTACCTCTATGCCAGAGATTTGGGAATAATAAAAGACAGCGGCGGCCAAACAGAACCGGCAAATCCTATTTACGCAGAATTGATAGTGAGAACCCTTAGCTGGAATGTTCAGGATGCTCTGAAAACCAAATACAAAGATTATGACGTTCCGCATTATTTGAAAGGCGGAAGAATAGACATTAACGCTTTGCTCAAAGACTTCCAGGATTTTTGGCGAGAGAACAGCGAGATATGGGTGAAAAAATACAAGAAGAATTTTTACCAGTATGACGAAGCTGCCCCCCATTTGGTTATCCAGGCTTTTTTGCAGCGAGTGATAAACGGCGGCGGCGACATTATTCGGGAAATGGCCTTGGGCAAGAACCGCTGCGATATTTGCGTCAAGTGGAAGGAGCAGAAATATCCCATAGAGCTTAAGCTTTACAAAAGCGGCAAGACTGCGGAAGACTCTTTGGAACAGATTTTGAAATACATGAAGAGCGTAAATTCCAATGAAGGCTGGGTTGTTATTTTTGACCGTACTCCCAAAAAAAGTTGGGACAAGAAACTTTATATAAACGAATTTAAAAAAGCAGGAAAGAAGGTTACTGTGTTTGGATGCTGACTTTGCAAGTCATGCGATCCAGCACGGATATAAATATGAAACGCTTTCTTTTAATCGCACTATTGCTTACAAGCACCGTAATGGCATGGGATACAAGTTTCCAAAACGGTAATATAGAAGAAAATGCGAGGTAAGGCAAAAATGAATATAACGAAAATTGAATCTTCGCTGATGATTAAAGGCGCAAAGTTCGTGAAAAAACCTTTCTTTTTTGAGGTGGACAACTCGACCAAAACAAAAAAAACGGAAAAACCGACAAAATGCAGCCGACCGAAAATCGGTAGCGTTACGGACGGCAAAGGCTTGGTAGAGCTTCTTGTACAACAATTGGAATATGAAAACAGAATTTATTTTGAAGGCTGCGAAGATCAAATTTGCGTCAAATGCAACGTAAACAAAGTTGACCCGAAATTTTATGTGAACCAGTCTCTAGGCTATTGCCTGGACTGCGCCACAACACGGCTAAATCTCGGACAATCAAAGGAAGGCGTGTTCTCGGAAGCCCAAATGGAACTTATGAGCCGTTCCATGGAAAAATATATGAGCAAAGCAAAAGACCTTGATGAAAACGATATAATCAACGCATTGGACAATATGGATAGTGAATTAGAATATGAAGCAAATGAAATAAATGAAACAGATGAAGCAAATGAAGCGATCCAAACCTGATATAAGTAGAAACTAACCAAGGAGATTATGCTATAGAGCTTCCCTCTAGCAATTGCAAAAACTCTTGGGATCCGATAGATATGCTTTGGCTGTTAGACTCAGCATGCTATAATAATTTTATAACCGCTTCAAACAAGCTTTATCCATGCGATAGCGCAAAGGCGGATTAAAGTAGGTAGAAGTATGATAAAAATATTTGCATAACAGGCGCAGCGGGCAATATGGCAGTTGATCTTATATTTTATGCAATACCGTTTATATTAGCAATGCTTGTAATATTTACTGTTCATAATGTTATCTATAAGAGATCACTCATACGCACAAAGAATTCAACACAAGGCTGTTATATATGTTAGGAAAGCTAATCACAAAATTCGGTAAAATTCAATTGCTATTGCGACTGCTTGGCATTTCGTTTCTGCTTGGTTTTTTAATGATGTTTGTATATTCGAAACTCCCAGTGAAAAGAAATTTGGCAGAGTTTTATTCCATTGCCGGCTTTATCTTTTGCTCTATTGCTTTTATCGGCCTCTTTCTGCCTATAAATGTTACTATCTTGCTCTACAAAAAATATCCGTAAGAATTAAAACTGCAGTGAGAAATTTTATATATTCCCATTATGAGAAAAACTTCTTGCTATTTATGGTGGCCGCTAATTGCCGTCATAAGCGCAGTATTTATTTATTCTTGTGGTTATGAAATATATACCGAGCCATCTTCCAGTTCTGCCGCAAGTTCAAGCTCTGCCATAAGCTCAAGCTCTGTAGCAAGCTCCAGTTCTAAGGTTCTTTCGTCTTCAAGTAAAATTTCAAGCAGTTCATCTGCAGTGGCAAGTTCCAGTTCTGTTGCTAGCTCCAGTTCTGTTGCAAGTTCAAGCTCCATGGCATCTTCGTCTTCATCAACTGAAATTTTAAGCTTCAATGACGAGCGAGACGGCAAAAAATATGCTTATGTGGTTATAGGCACGCAAGTTTGGATGGCCGAGAATTTGAACTACAATGCGAGCGACAGCAAATGTTACAATAATCTGGAATCTAACTGCAATACCTACGGCAGATTGTACAATTGGGAAACGGCTCAAACTGCTTGCCCTTCCGGCTGGCATTTGCCAAGCGAACCCGAATGGACAACATTAACTGATTTTGTTGGCGGAAAACTAAGCAATTACGGTTTTTCAGCACTGCTGGCCGGCCACGGCTATTATGACGGCCGCTTTACAAATATTAACAGCTTAGGCTACTGGTGGAGTACCTTAGAGGCTAGTGCTACCGGTGCTTGGTATTGGTACATTAGATCCAACGAAAACAGTATAAACGGAATCGCAAACGCTAAGTCTCTCTTGTTTTCCGTGCGCTGCCTCCAAAACTAAAAAACAGCCAGCCCTGCACAGCTTGCAAAATAACCACCGCATAGCCCAAAAGCAAAGAAGCAAGCAGTTGCTCGGAATTTATAGCATAAGCTGTTAAAGTGAGCAAAGACCATTCTCTAACGCCTATTCCGTTAAAAGAAACAGGAATGGCCGTTATTAAAATAGTTACCGGAATCGCTGTAAAAAGCAATGCCCATGATATGGAAATTCCAATTGCTTTAAATACAGCAAAGTACATCAAAACCGAAAGAATCTGCATTAAAAGAGAACCAAAAAACGCAGCCAGCAAACTCAACGGGTATTTCCTATAATCCCTCAATTTTTCTGCAAAAAGTCCAAACTTCCCTTTTTTAAACGGATTAAACAAAACGCACAGGCAAAAAATAATCAAAAACAGAGTTGCCGCCGCCAAAAACCAAACTGCCTGCTCAGGAACTTGCTCCGAATATGGCAACGCAAGCCAAAACAGCAAACATAAAGCCATAAGCCCAAAAATTCTCGCAACAAAAACAGAAGCAACGCTGCTAGCCATAACATTGTGCGCCTTGCCCAAAGCTATTGAACGATAAGCATCTGCGCCAACACCGCCCGGAGCAAATACATTAAATAAATAGCCAACCACCGTGTATTTCAAAAGCGTGGCAAAACTGGGCTTTTGCTCTTTTGGAACAATCAAAAGATAATGCCACCGAAACGCCTGATTCAAAATAATAAGCTCCGATAGCAAAAACGAAAACAATACCCAGCCAAGCTTAGCATCGCGCAAATTCGCAATAATATTTCCAACAGGAAATTTCCACAATATAAGAATCACAAGCAAAACGCTTATAGCAAGTTTTATGGCAAATTTTATTTTCATATCTTGGCCAAAATATTAAC
>Ga0181987_10634_pt1 | contig 39453 bp, 25 predicted proteins | sample TergutCo191P1_FD_120224 | JGI IMG/M metagenome (GOLD analysis project Ga0181987, IMG submission 120224)
TCCATGCATTCCCTGAATTTCTTCTATATGGAAAGGCAGACTAGCGATGCAAATTTAAAAATCAAAATGTCCCTTAACGAATTTAGAGGGACAAGGACAAAAGATGTGCTGGCGCCTGTTATAAAAAAATCTCAGACTACGGTTAGCAATGATGGCAGCATTACCGGTTTGTGGGTATCTACCGAGCTAGATGTAGAAGATATAAAAACGAGATTTGTCGGTCAATCTACCTATCCTATAATCGTTAAACTGGCAGAAGACGGCAGTATTTGCGGTTACAAACTCGAAAGCATTGGACCTGGCGCAAATGACAAAGCAGAAGGCTGGTACTATGAGATTAAGGGCGAGGTAATTTGCAAGGGAGAAAAACGTGATTTGTCTTACGGAGACTCGCTTAGCTTTAATGTTAGCCAATCGCAAGCAGCAGATGATGGCTATAATAATACAGGCTATGCCCTGAAAGATTCAGCCTCTGCAGTGCTGGCAAAGAATAAAAAACGTGCTGACGCAATTAAAATGGCGCTCAATACAAACTTGCTGCAAATAGAGCCATTTGATCCTAAAATTGTGGACACAGACCCTTGGAAGCCACCATTCCCAGATCCTGATAAGATATTTGGACAAGGTGCCGCAGGCGGTGGAGCAGTTGGCTATGGAGTTGGCGGAAGCCCTGCGCCGGGACTCTCAAACTTCAATACTCAAGGTAAATTCAGCGCAGATGGCAAAGTAAATACCTTTGGCACGGTTGGCAATATAATTCCGGCAAACAGAACAGGCGAGCTGGTTTTAACCACTTATCCAACAGCCGGCAGCAAAGGTAATCCTACAAATTGGAAAGAAGTTGTAAAAGATGACTTCTTTGGCTTGCCGCCTTCCGCAAACAATTACAATGGCTTGTATGGCATAGCAGATCCATCCAAGGAAAATACTGTTGATGGAACGAAGACCGGTGGTTACCCATTTGTTAAAAACGGCTTTACCAACTCGCACAACGAAGGCAGCGTAAATGGCACCATGCAAATTTCGCCAACACGTTGCGTTAGCACAATCAATGGTAACGAAGCAAAGATTAACTGTTTGAATTTCAATCTTGTAGCAGTTCAGCCGTTCCAGCTTTCGGTCACGGTTTATGACCAGTTGGGCAATTTTGTGACGCAGTATAGAGAAATCGTAACTCCGGAAGAGTTTAGATATGTAACTCAGGGGCCCAATTATATCCCTGGCATTGCCAAACCTAGCCCAAGCGAAGCTTGCGTTGCTCCAACAGCTAGCAACTACGGAGATAAAAATGTTATGACTACAAACGGCAGAGTTAATGTTGGCGTGAATATTTATCCATTTGCGCAGAACGGCAGAAAAATCGGAAATGGCGTTTACATTCTGAAAGTTGACCGTGTTGATTTGCCTTTTGAAGGTTGCTATAACAACGATGGTGAATCAGGCCTCGGAAAATATCCTTTTGTTCGCTACCATGCAGATTTGAAATTCGGCTGGATGCGTGGAAAGCAGGAAACTATGGAAGTTGAAGTTCCGCGCAGAGGTCTTAGACTCACAAAATAGCGAAATTGCTAAGCACTTTTAACCCTAATTCGCCGCTTTTTTCCAAATGGAATTGAGCGGCTATTATATTATCTTTTCCAATTAAGCTGGGGAACGTTTGAGAGCCGTAGGTGGTGGTTCCGTAAATAAATTCCCGGTTTAAGCTTGGGTGGTAGGAGTGCACAAAATAGAAGTTTGAATTGTTCGGAATGCCTTTGAAAATAGGGTGTTCTTTTATGAAATTGACTTGGTTCCAGCCTATGTGCGGAATTTTTAAACCCGGCTCGTCTTTGAATTTTATCGCTTTGCCGGGGATTATGGATAGACATTGCGTTTCGGGGCAGAAGGGGTAGCCGCAAGGGACTGCCCCTTCTGCGCTGGTATCCAAAATAATTTGGCAGCCTATGCAAATGCCCAGAATTGGGGTGCCTTTTTTTGCGGCGTTTTTGATGGACTTGCCAATTCCGGTTTTGTTTAAATTTTCCATGGCGGCTTTTGCCGCGCCTACGCCGGGGAATATGATTTTGCTTGCTTGCTCTATTTTTTCCGGTTTATTTGAAATTTCGCTTTCTATGCCCAGATATTTCAAAGCGTTGTACACGGAAGTCAAATTCCCTGCGCCGTAGTCAACTATAATCATATGGTTTCAATTACAATGCTTTCTATTGTAATTTCTTCTTTTGGCATGTCGCGGCCATCTGTTTTTGCTTTTGCTATTGAGTCCAAGGTTTCAAAGCCTTCGTATAGCTGGCCAAAAACGGTGTAGCCTTCGTGGTCATGGCCGTCTGCGGGATGGTCTAAAAAATGCGCTCCGCTTTTTCCGTGCACAATAAAAAATTGGCTGCCTATGGAGTTTGGCGCACTGGTTTTTGCCCAAGAGAGCGCTCCTCGAATATGCGTTAAGCGATAATCATAGACATCGCCTATTGTGTCGCCTTGCGCTGCATGGCCTCCGGTGCCGTTTCTATTTGTGAAATCGCCGCCTTGAATCATAAAATCCTTTATAACTCTGTGAAATGGCGAGCCGTTATACTTACCTTGGCGTGCAAGCTCTATAAAGTTCTCAGCCGCAAGCCCAACAATTTCAGGAAACAAGCGCAGCTTCATTTGCCCGTGATTCGTGGAGATGACAGCAATTGTCTCCCCACTCTGCGGCATATCGGTTTGTGTAAAATCAGCCATATGCAAAATATAGAAAACCACTAGCCACTAGCCACTAGCCACTAGCCACTTTTTACCTGCACATTTGTTCAGTATTTTTGTATATTTTGCGTTATGAGAAAACTTACAGCACGTCAGCAGGCCATATACAGCTATGTAAAGGATTATATCCTTTTGCACAAGCGCCCGCCAACTATTCGCGAAATAGGCGATGAATTCGGCATAAAAAGCACCAATGGTGTTAGGGATGCCCTAATGGTTCTTGATAGCAAAGGGTACATAAAAAAGGCATCGAACCAGGCAAGGGGAATATCATTGCTGTACAGCTCGGCTTCTGCCGCAAACACCATGCATTTGCCAATAATAGGCCGCATAGCGGCCGGCACTCCTATTTTAGCGGAACAAAACATAGAAGATACCTTGATTTTGGACAAATCCATGTTTCCTCGCAATTCAGAGGTTTTTGCCCTTAGGGTGCAAGGGGACTCAATGGCAGGAGATGGCATTCTAAGCGGAGACATAGCAGTAATACGTGCGCAAGAAAATGCCGAAAGGGGGCAAATAATCGCAGCTTTGGTGGATGGCGACGCAACCCTAAAGCATTACCACCCGTCAGGAAACAAAATAGAGCTTAGGGCGTCCAACCCTAAATATTTGCCAATAACCGTTTGCTCCGGCGAAAACTTTTCCATAGCAGGCATTTTAGCCGGAGTTATAAGGAAGTGTTGAAAATTTTCTAAATTATACCTCCGAATATACTTTTATAAAAGAGGTTATTATGAGTTTATTGGATGTATTTAAGCCTAAATGGCAAAGTTCAGAACCGGCCATGCGCAAGCAAGCAGTTCAAAGTTTGAGTTCTACTGATTTAGACGCTCTTTTGGAAATTGCTAAGAATGATGAAGATGCGGAAATAAGAAAAATTGCCGTTCAAAAAATATCTTCAACTTCACATCTTAGCAACTTGCTGAAAACGGAACAAGACGCTTCCGTGCAAAGCTCAATAAAAGAAACTCTGAGAAAATTCTGGTTTAAAACGGTGAAAAACCATATAGGCGAAACAACCGAGGATATCCGCAAAATACTTGGCGAGCTTAATTCAAAAGACAAAGATGAGTTGCTGATTGCGGCAAAATCGGCAGAAATTCGCATGGAATTGCTCGCAGACTGTTCCAAGCAGGGTTCGCTAGCCGCTGCTGCCAAAGGCGACCCGCAAGAGTCTGTGGCTCTGGCTGCGCTCGCAAAGCTGCAAAGCGAAAGCCTTATAGAGGAAATCGCAAGCAGCAAAGACAGTTCAAAGTTTGATTCCGTGCGAGCTAAGGCAAAAGAAATGCTCGCTGCTATTCAGGCCTCAAAAATAGACCCGGCAAAAGAGCAGGCAGACCTGCAAGCTCAAAAGCAAAAAGCATTGCTTTCCCACGCCGCAAGGCTTTTGGAAAGCAAAAATCCTTTATCTGTTGACGCAGAAATGCAAAGGCTTAAAGCCTCTGCCCAAGGCTTGCAGCAAAACCAGGAATTAAATTCCATTTTTGAAAAACACGAAGAAAGTGTTGCCGCAGAAAAAGCCCGCATAGAAGCAGAAGAACAGGCAAAAAAAGCAGAAGAGGCGCAGCGCATTGTAGGGGCAACCCACCGTGGTTGCCCTGAAAATGCGCAAGAATCTCTAACCGTCAACGCGCAAGAGCCGCCACAAGAGGCATCGGCAGAAGCCCCGGAAGAAAAAAGCGCAGAAGAAACATCGCATGAAGACAGGCTGAACGAAGAAGAATACAACGCAAAGCTGCCGCAGTTGCAAGCTATAATAGACATGGTAAATGAACTTGACGAAAACGGTGATTTCAACGAAATTTCCCAAAGCATAAGGCAGGCTTTTTATGATTGGAAAGAAATTGTCGGCGAAAATAAAACCCAGTTCAAAAATATTTACAAGGAATTCAGAGCCGCTACGAGCCGTTTCCAAAACTTGCAGGAATGGGCGTCTTGGCATGCAGAGCAAATAAGGGAGCAACTGATAAAGGAAATAGAAGAGCTTGCCGTTGCTCCTGTGGTTTTGGAAAACAGGGCAAAGGCTTTTGCCATGATAGAGCAATGGAAATCCGCAGGCTACATGCCAACAGCGAAAATCCAGGAACTTTGGCCTCGCTTTAAAGCTGGGCTGGACAAGGTGATGGACAGCGTTGCGCCTTTGCTAAAAGAGCAGGAAAAAGGCCAGGAAGAAAACCTGAAAACCAAAGAGGAAATCTGCGTTAAAATAGAAGAGCTTGCGGCAGCGGAAGGCGAATGGACGGAGCAGCTCCGGCAAGTTCAGGAATTGCAGGCAAAATGGAAAAACACAGGTTTTGTTCCCAAGGCTCAAAACCATATTATTTGGGAACGCTATCAGGCGGCAATCAACGCTTTCTTCAAAAAGCAAGAGGCGTATAAAAAACGCACTATGGAACAGATAAACGAGCGTGTTGCCGCAAGGGAAAAGCTTTGCGAAGAGGCAGAGGCGCTCGCAAATTCCACCGATTGGAAGAACACGCCCAAAATATTTACAAAGCTCAGCGCAGATTGGAAGTCCGCAGGTTCTGTTCCTGCGGAGCAATATGAAAAATTATTGCAGAGGTTTAAAAAAGCAAGCGATACTTTCTTTGAAAGCAGAAACACCTTTTACGATGGTGCAAGAAAAACCAGAGAAGAAGTTTGCCAAAAGTTGGAAACCCTTGCTTTTGACGCTTCAAGCGCAGAATCAATTGCCGCATGGAAGGCTATAGAAGAAGAGTGGAAGGTACTCGAAAATAACGGATTTTCCAAAGAACTGAACGAGAGATTTTATGCGGTTTCCGACCGCATATGGGAAGCAGCTTCCAAAAGCAACCCGGAAATAACAAAGGAACTGGATAAAAACTGGGAAGTCAAGCATGGCTTAAAAGAGCAGTTGAAAGAAATTTTAGACCAAGGCAACTTTAAATTCAAAACATTGCAAACAGTTCGCAGCTTGCAAGCCGAATGGGAAAAAACCGGCCGTTGCGGTTCAGCTGAGAACGAGATTTCCAATGAATTTGCCGAGCTTGTCCGTTCATTTTTCTCAACTTACAATGACCAGAAAGAGATCAGAAGCAATTTGGACAAAATAAACGCGCAAAAGAAAGAGGAATTGTGCAGGCAGGCGGAAGAGCTTTTGGCAAAGGCTCAGGACCAAGCTCTTACACGTGCAGAGGTTATTTCCGAAACCAACTCGCTAAGGGCTTCGTGGAGGGAATCGGGAAATGTTTCCATGCACTTGGCAAAAATTTTGTGGAAGCGCTTTAACACAGCTTGCAACAGCGCATGCCACGCATTCGGCAATGATCCTGCGGCACCTGAATGATAGCAGTGACTCTTGATTTGGAAGGTGTTCTTTCTCCGGAAATATGGATTTGCGTTGCCGAGAAAACAAAAATAGACGAGCTTCGCCTTACGACTCGCGATATTTCCGATTACGATGAGCTTATGCAGCACAGGCTGAAAATTTTAGACAGCCACGGCATAAGGCTCTCCGATATTCAGGATGTTATAGAGAGCATGGATCTTTTGCCCGGCGCAAAGGAATTTTTGGACAAGCTTCGTTCCATGAGCCAAGTGATAATTTTATCTGATACTTTTGCGGAATTCGCAAAACCTATAATGAAAAAACTTGGCTACCCAACATTGTTTTGCCATAGCCTTGAGGTGAAAGATGACAGGATTGTTGGTTATAATTTGCGGCAAAAGGATCAAAAGCGATGTGCTGTTGAGGCGCTTAAATCGCTGAACTTCAATGTGTTTGCGGCAGGGGATTCTTATAACGATATTGAAATGCTGAAGGCTGCAAACAGCGCATGTTTGTTTTGCGCGCCAGACAGTGTGAAAAAAAAGTTTCCACAGTTTGCGTCTGTGGAAACATATGATGATTTAATGGCGGTTATTGTAGAGACGCAATGCATTGCGTCTTTACAATGATGTTTCGCATTCTTTGATGTATTGCACCAGCGTCTCTACGCCCTCAATCGGCATTGCGTTGTAAATGCTGGCTCTGAACCCGCCTACGGAACGATGTCCTTTCAACTGTTCCAAGCCTTTTTCCACTGCTGCTTTTAGGAATTTCTTTTCCATTTCTTCTTTCTTGTCTGCGGCAACGGCTTCGTCTCTGAACACGAATGGAACATTCATTGTGGAGCGGTCTTCTTTTGCGGCGGTGCCTTTGAAGAGCTTGGAATTATCCAATGCGTCGTAGAGTAGGTTGGCTTTTTTGATGTTGATTTTTTCCATCTCTTTTATGCCGCCGAGATTTTTTAGCCAGTTCAGAACTCTGTTCATCACGTAAATTGAGAACACCGGCGGGGTGTTGAACATTGAATGTTCGGGAATGTGAGTGCGGTAGTCCAGCATTGTTGGAATGTCTCTTTGCACTTTGCCAAGAATATCCGAGCGAACTATGACGGTAGCCACGCCTGCAGGCCCCATGTTTTTTTGCGCTCCTGCGTAAATTAATCCGAATTTGGAAACATCTATTGGGCGGCTCAAAATATCCGAGCTCATATCGCAAACTAGGTAAGTGTTTGCTTTTGGAAATTCCTTCCATTGTGTTCCGTAAATTGTGTTGTTGCTTGTAACGTGCAGGTATGTTGCGCCCGGTGTTTGCTCAAAGTTTTTTGGGATGTGGTTGTAAACGCTTTCTTTGGAGGAGCAAACAACATTCACCTTGCCGAATTTTTTTGCTTCTTTGAGTGCCTTGTTAGCCCACACGCCCGTGTCTGTATAGTCTGCGCTTGCGTTTGAATCCAGCAGGTTTATAGGAGCCATGCAGAATTGCAGGGATGCGCCGCCGCCCAAAAACAAGATTTCGTAGCCTGAAGGAATAGACAAAAGCTCTTTTAAAAGGGATTCCGTTTCTGCTACCATTCCCTCTATGGGCTTGGTACGGTGGCTCATTTCCAGAATGCCAACGCCAGTTCCCGCAAAATCTGCGATTGCTGCTGCTGCCTCTTCTGTTGCCTGTTTTGGAAGGGTACTTGGACCCGCGCTGAAATTATAGACTTTTTTCATAGATAAAATTTAGAAAATTGCGTAGGTAGCAGCCGACCATTAAACGCATCTTTTTCTATATTCCTTAATGTTGAAAAAACTTGTCACAATAATACTTGCTTTAATAGCCTTGCTTGCAGGGTTTTATGCTCTTGTGCGCTTTGCGGGGCTTGATCCTGATGAATTTTTTTCAAAACCTGCCAAAAAAGCGGAGGTTTACGCAACGGCAAGCCCTGAAAAATTGCAGCAACTGCATGATTCTCTGGAAACCATAAACTTTGTTATACGCAGAGAAACAAACGAAATATTGCTCAAGAACCTCAAAGATACGCAAAAAAGCCTTTGGGAGCGTATTCTCGCAACTCAAAACGCTATTGTAAAAGCAGAAGCACCCAAAAGCATAAAAGAAGAAGAGACCGATTTAGTCGATTCCTTGATAAAAGGAATTTCCATCACCGCTGCCGTATTGCTCGTAATAATTGTGTTCCTGATTGTAAAAATCATGCGCCGCTCCAAAGAAGTTGAAAAAGTCACGGAAAGATTGATGGTATTGCAAACCGAGCCTGCGCCGCCGCCACCGCTAGGCAATATAGACCCAACCATATTCCAATCCCGCTATCGCCCGTCGCCGCTGCCGCAAGTTCAGCCAGCGGAAATGCCTGAGCAGGAGCCTTCACAGCCCGAGCATCCAAAACTGAGAAAAACGGCAAAGCAAAGAGTAACCGAAGCTGTTCAAAAAATGAAAGACGCGCTTGCCTCTTTGCGTGGGCAAGGCACTAAAAAAACGCAGGCGATGACCGGGCCAATAGCCGCAACCCAAAAAATCACTAAAACGAATATCAGGGTTCCAAGCCTTAATACAACAATCATTCCGCCATCCCAAGACGAAACAACCTACGACCGCAGGGCCAGGGAAAAAAAGCAAATTCTGGATTACGCAAAGCAGGGGCGCACACCGGCTGAAATAGCAAAATGGCTAAGCCTTCCGAGAGACCAAGTTGAAACCACTATTCGTTTGGCTAGAGAAAGAGGCGAGTAATGAGTTGAGAGTGGAGAGTTGAGAGTTGAGAGTTGATATGCTGATACGATTGGCTTTTTCCGGCGAACCGCCGCCTGAGGCAAATATTAAAGAACAGGAAGTAAAAAACAACTCTTCACTCTCAACTCTAAACTCTCAACTAATAGAAAAGGTTTCCGTTCAACTCAACGCAGACAGATTGAAATTAATTGACGAATTGTCTCGCTTGATTTCCGAGTTGAAAAAACAGTTCCCGGAACTTGCGCAAAATTTGGAAAAAGCCAGAGACTATGTATCTGCAAGCCAAGATGAAAATATCCCTGTAAAAAAGTTGCTCAATTTGCTCGCCAGCATCCGGCAAAATATAAACATTGACAACTCTCTGGTAAAAAACCTTGCGGAAGAAGCTATAAAAATTTTGCAACCAAAGCAGAGCGCAGAGGCTCCTCCGGAGAATAAATTAATTTTAGTTCTTTCAAAAAATGATTTTGAAAGCGCAAACACAATTATAAAAAACATTGCCGCTGCTCCACTGCAAGCTCCTGCAAGGGCTGAAAGTTTTCAACCCCAGCAAACGCCGCAAACATTTCAAGCTATTTTAAATGCGTTGCAGGAGTTTAAGGAACTTGGCATTCCAAAAGAATTGCAAAACGCTCCGTTAAAAGAACTGGAAGCTATGATATTGCAAAAAACCGGAATTGAAGTTCCAAAGGACTTGGTTAAAAGCCTGTCTATGGCTTTCGGGGAAAAGCCGGTATTTGCAGAGCTTATGATTGCGCCGGTGACGCAAAAGGAACAACCGCAGCAATTGCAGCAACCGCAACAATCACAACAATCGCAGCAACCACTGCAATCGCAATCGCCACAATCTCCGCCGCCGCAACCTTCGCAGACTGTAGTTCAAACATATGAAATTCCATTGCCGAAAGATTTTCCATTGCAAAAAATTTTGCCGGATATTTCTCAAAACATGCCATTGCCTCCGAAAATAGAACTTGCTTTTTCTCTTTACCAAATCAAAACTCCTATTTTGCAACCTTGGCCTGCAAGCATACCTATTCCAAAAGAGGAAAGAGATTTTTGGTTAAAAACTGATTTGCCGTTTACGCCGCAAACATTGAATGTCAGAGAATACATTTTATCATTTAACGGCGGAAAACTGCCGGAGAATCCCGAAGTCGCAAGATTATTCGCAGAAAATTTGCACGAAATGTCCTTAAAAACAGAAAACGGAACACCAGTAACAAAAGAGCAAGCTAGCCTATTATGGAGAATAACGTCGCTCTGCACAAACTCTCAACTCTCAACTCTCAACTCTCAACTATTAAAGTACCAGCCGCAGGGAAACCACGAGGGCGAATTGTTTAAAAATTTGCCGGAGCCTGTTAAAAGAGAATTGTTGCAGGAGTTGCCCAAAGAAAAAACGTTGCAACCGGAAGTTTTGCAAAAAGCTGTTGAAAGGGTTATGGAGAAAATGCCGGAAGAAATGCGGCCGGTTCTGCAAAACTTAAAAGAGCAAATTCAATGGACTCGTGTTGACCAAGACACTCGTGCGCAAAACGACAAGGAAAACATATTTTACTTTATGCACGAAGGAGAGTTGCAAAAAGGCCGCTTGAAAGTAAAAGACGAGCGCAAAGGCGGTTCTAAAAGCAAGCAGGAATCCGCGATTTCTTTTTCAATAGAAACCCATGTAAAGAATTTAGGCAATGTGCATGTAGATTTAACGCTGAGCAAAGGTATTTTGAACATCAAAATGCAAGACGAAGTTGGAACCGCAAGCGACGCAGTAAGCGATGAGAGAGAAACGCTGGCAAAGGAACTCACAGACATTGGAATTTCGCTGGGGGAGCTAATTTATGGCAAAACGCCCAAAATTAAAATAGTGAAAGTCACCGAAAAAACGGAGAAAATCACCAGCGGACTGGATGTTAAGGCGTGAGTGGCTAGTGGAAAAAACACTAAATGCGCAGCCGCAGTGGCAATAGCACATATTCACAATTAGCTAGGAAATTTCTATTTTACATATTATGTACATTGATTGTAGGCGGATTTTAGCGAACATGGCGACACTCGCATATCGAGGATCCGCATATGGGAGAGCCCCATTTTGAGAGCGAGCGTGAACGCCGCATTTGGTGCCGTGCCAGACGGCAGAAGTATTTGAATTACCTCGAAGAAGGCTGCAATTCCACACAGGCCGGATGCCCCGCTGGACCTCCGTTTTGTTTTCTACTGTATTAGACGCTTCTCAAAAGGAAAAAATCAAAAAAAATGCACATTCCTTTATTTTGCGCTGTTTTTCAGCGTTTTGCAGGATTATACGAGATGGTTTTTGTACATTTCTGAAATCCTGCAAATCCATCCAAGCCATCAAGCTACAACCGTTCAATCTCCTCATCCGAAAGGCCGGTCATTTTTGAAATCACGGCAGAAGCAAAACCCTCTGCCCTCATCTGCCGAGCCACCAGCAAAATACCTTCAGCCTTGCCTTCAGCTAACCCCTCAGCCTTGCCCTCAAGCTTGGCGGTGTAAACAGAGCTGTCCGCGCTGCGGCGCTTGTCCTCGTACCAGTCATAAGCACGCTGGTCCTCAACGCTCAAGCGGGCGTATTCAAGAAGCTCGTTTGCCTCTGCCAAGCCCGGCGCTTCAAAGCCAGGCTCAACTTTGGAATTCTTGAAGTAATACATCCACTCGTCTAGCTTGCTCTGGACTGAATCTTTGAACTGGTTCACTTTCAGTATGTAGAACTCGGGGTAGATGTCTTTAACCTCAAGCTTCGCAAATTCCTCTCTCTGCTTGGGAGACAGCTCCAAAATGTCATTGTAGTGCAAACCCTTGAATGTCGTTGTGCCATGATAGATGTAATCCCTGCCGCCGCCAAGATCAAAGTAAACTATGTTTATGGAGTAAACCTTTTTCACCGTGGAATAAGGCATTCCCTTGCCCATATGGTTGACAATAGCCTTGCTCGACCCAAAAAGCATTCTGTGGTAGTAATCCAGTTCAGGAGTGAACTGCAATTCTATCAGGATTAGCGAGCCATTGTTCTCTTCGGCAAGAATGTCAACCCTGTTGATTTTGTCGCCGGGCCCGCTCTGGCTGCTTTCGCCGTCCGTGAGGCTTTTTATCTTCATCTCTTTGCCGAGCAGGGTGGTCAAAAATCCTTCCAAAACAACATAGTCCGCTTTGTTTTTAAGCAGGTATTTAATCGCCCAGTCAAAGGACACCAATGTGCGCTCTTGTGCCATAAGGGTAATTTAGTAAATTTCCCCCTCAAAAACCCCAAAAATTCGCACAACTCTGGCCCCCCCATTTTGTAAATTCTTAATTCAGTAAATGAGAAAAGTTTTTGCATTGCTTCTTTTGTTAACTTTTTGCGCCGGCGCGCAAGAGGCCGGCGAAGATTCATCTGTTGTGAATATAGAACAAAAGAGCTTGCTGCTAACTGTTGTGTCTTGGCCTTTTGTGCACGTTATCCAGCCGGGCATTGAATTTTTGATGTACCCTGCTATACCGCCGCTAATCTACATATCCAGGGAAAATTTAATTGAAAAAGGGGAGAACCTTATAACATTCGGCGAAAATCAGCAAATTATGTTTTATCCGATTATAAATGCCAAAATTGGCAGCTCGGCGAACATTGGCTTTGCGTATTGGCATTCGGACTTGCTCCTCAACAACGACAATATGTTTTTTTCTCCCCATCTTTATGTGAATGGAGACTTGGATGCTTTTTTGCGCTATAAAAAAAAGGATATTCTGGGCAGCTCTTTTTACTCAGGCTTGAATGCGAGCTACAGAGAAGACGGAGACAATTCGTTTAGAGACACGAGAGGCATGTTCAGCGATACCAGCGGCGTTAAATACCTTTTTGCGGACAGCTCCGTTTATTTAAATATTTACACAGGATTTAGCTTTATCAGAAACTGGTGTTTGGAATTTGGAGCGTCTTTTAATTTTTACAGGTTTGATTTCCCGAATATCGATGATATTATTGTCAGTGGAGAGCATATTTCCGCAAGAGGCTTTTACAAAGATTATGATGTTTACCCGCTTACGCTTTCCTTGATGTATAACAGCCTTGACGAGCCATACGCAGCAACTACGGGCAGCAAATTTACTCTTAGCTATACATACGTGCCTGTTAGCCGGTATAACGGAACAGTTGACCATAATTACCATGTTGTTGAAAGCCGTCTCGCAAATTACGCCTTGCTTGGCAACAAGAGCTATGCCATGACTGTAGCGGAAAGCAAAGCAAATAGAGAGAGGTTAAAAAACCTTTCTTTTTCGGAAGCTATTGAAATGCTCAATCCCATAAACATAAAGGAAGAAATTTTAGACAGGCGCGTGTTGATAACGCAGATTAAGGCGCGCTATATGATAGAGGAGCATGAGGGCAAGGCTCCGTTTACCGCAATGGGAAAGCTCGGCAACAATTTTCCGCTTAGGGCTTATGATGACGGCTATTTTACCGCTCCTGTGATTGCCGGCGTTTCTGCGGAATATCGCTGGCCCATAGACCGTTTCGCAGATGCGCTTATTTTCAACGAATACGGCATATACGGGGGTGATTTCAGCAGCTTAAAAGTGTCTAACATAAAAAATTCCTATGGTTTTGGCTTTAGAGTCCGCACTCCCAAGCTATTCATAACTCGTTTTGCCATAGCTTTCCACGGGTTGCAAGGAGTGGCTTTGATTTTGACCACGAGACCGGAGTATGAATAAATTTTCTACTTTTTCCCCATGAAACATTTTATCCCCTTAATTGTTATGGCAGCAACTTTGGCAAACGGACAAATCACGCATAGCTTTGGAGCTAGAATAAACCAGCTTGGCTATGGGGAGCAGGCAAAAAAAATTCTTGTCTATAAAGACGTGAATGCCGAGAACGTGCAATTCAAAGACTTGGCCAGCGGAAAAACAGTCTTGGCTGCGCCGCTTTCCAAGCCGGCAATTTGGGAACTCAGCGGAGAGAGCGTTAGCAAAGCTGATTTCTCTGATTTGAAAAAAGGATTATACGCCGCATATATCAATGGAGCCAGAATATCAGACAACATAGTTGTGCAAAACGATGTTTATGAAGAAGTGTATAAAGCCGCTTTAAAATGGTTTTATTATCAAAGAGCCTCAACTGCCCTGAGTCCGGAATTTGCCGGCAAATGGGCACGGGCCGCCGGACACCCGGATACCGACGTTTATTATTTCCCGGAAAGCGAAAAACCTGCAGGCTGGAAAATAAGCAGCCCCAAAGGCTGGTATGATGCCGGCGACTTTGGCAAATACATTGTGAACAGCGGAATTTCCGTTTTCACAATTTTGCAGCTTTACGAGCACTTTGAAAAAAACATCAAAAACGTTTCCCTGAATATTCCTGAGAGCAAAAGCAAAACTCCGGACATATTGGAAGAAGCGCGCTGGAATTTAGACTGGATGCTCACCATGCAAGACGAAGACGGCGGAGTTTATCACAAGCTCACGACTGCGAGATTTTGCGGGCATATAATGCCAGACGCAGATACCGCCAAAAGATACGTGGTTATGAAAACCACGCCTGCCACATTGGATTTTGCCGCTGTTATGGCACAAGCCGCCAGAGTATACAAGCCTTTTGACGCAAAGTTTTCGCAAAAAGCGCTGGCTGCCGCAGAAAAGGCGTTCTCTTGGGGGAGCAAAAATCCGGGCATCATGTTCAAGCAGCCGGAAGGTTTTTTTACGGGCCAGTATCACCACGGGGCGGAAAACGGAAAAGACGAATATCTGTGGGCAGCAACCGAGCTTTACCTTAGCACAAAGAAAAATATTTACAAGCAAGCCGTAGAATCAACGCCTTTTAACACGAATGGACCGTGGTGGGGCGATGTGAACTTTTTGGCGGTTTACAGGCTCGCGGATGGCAAAAACGGTTTTGATAAAAAATTAACCAAAGCGGCTCAAGACACATTGCTTGTTTTGGCAGACAAACTCAGGGATATTGCGGAAAGCTCCGCTTATGGCCTTCCTATAGCCAAGGAGAATTTTGTTTGGGGTTCAAATTCTGTGGTCGCCAACAACGGCATTGTGCTGCTGCACGCATATTACCAGACAAAAGACAAACGTTATTTAGCCGGCGCTCAAAGGGCACTGGATTACCTTTTGGGAGCCAACCCCTTAGACATGAGCTACGTGTCCGGGTATGGAAACAGATTCATGAGAGACCCGCATCACCGCCCCTCGGAAGCGGATGGCGTTTTTGAGCCTGTGCCCGGCATGCTGGCCGGAGGCCCTCACGAAGGCGGCCAGGACATTAAACCCGGAAACTGCGAAACGAATTATGTTCAAAAGGGCAAACCGGCGCTCAGCTACATAGATCATAACTGCAGCTACGCCTCCAACGAGGTAGCTATAAACTGGAATGCGCCGCTGGCCTATTTGGCAGGAGCGCTGCATTTTTTAAATAATGGAGCGAAAATTCCTTAAAGAACGTTGCTTAACGTCATTTTTTCGTCATAAGGATTTTTTTCCTTGACAAACTGCTAAAAAAAATCTATATTTAGTGTTTAGATTCGTGTTGAACCCAATATTTAGTAGGAGATGAATAAAATGTTGCCTTTAAACCTTACCAAAAATGCCATTAAGGTGTTGGAAAGTCGTTACTTGCATAAAAATGAAAAAGGCGAATGCACCGAAAAACCGGAAGACCTGTTTTTAAGAGTGGCAAAAGCCGTGGCATCCGTAGAAACCCTTTATAGCCAAGAATCCGGGATTGTAGAGGAATATACCGAGAAATTTTACGATTTAATGGCCAGCGGCCGTTTTTTGCCAAACAGCCCCACCCTTATGAACGCAGGACGCAATAAAGACGGAATGCTCTCGGCTTGCTTTGTTTTGCCAATAGAAGATTCCATAGACGGCATCTTTGGCACCGTCAAAAACACCGCCATTATTCAAAAAGCCGGCGGCGGAACAGGATTTTCATTCGACAGGCTGCGCCCCACAGGTGATTACATAAAATCCAGCGGAGGCACTACCAGCGGCCCCATAAGCTTCTGGAAAGTGCTTTCCGAGGCCACAAACGCCATCCAGCAGGGAGCCTTTAGGCGAGGCGCCAACATGGGCATGATGAGCGTCACCCACCCGGACATAATCACGTTCATTTTTGCCAAGCAAGACCTTAAGGCCTTCACAAACTTCAACATATCCGTGAAAATCCCGGATGCGTGGATGCAAGCTTACAAAGACAACCCAGACAGCGCGCACGAGGTTTACAACCCCCGCACAAAAAAAGGCTATGTTATTCCAAAGCAGCTTATTCCCGGCAAATACGACATTTCAAAGCTCGTTAACGCAGATGACTACTATGCGCTCTCAGAAAAAGCCCGCCCCGAAGTTTGGACAAAACGCCAGGTGTTCAGGGTTATAGTGGATTGCGCATGGCGCACGGGCGAGCCGGGGCTTATTTTCATAGACGCCATAAACAGGGCAAACCCAACGCCAAACATAGGGGAAATTGAAGCGACCAACCCTTGCGGCGAACAGCCATTGCTTCCTTACGAGGCTTGCAACCTCGGTTCAATAAACCTTGCGATGTTTATATATAAAGACGATGACGGCAATGTTGAAATTTTGCATGAGGTCCTTGTTGAGACAATTCATTTGGCAACCCGCTTTTTAGACAATATAATAGACGTAAACCAATATCCCATACAAGAAATCGGAGAAATGTGCAAAGGCAACCGCAAAATTGGCCTTGGCGTTATGGGTTTCGCAGACGCCCTCTACAAACAGGGAATTCCTTACAACAGCGACCAGGGAATTTCCATTGGCGAGCGGATTATGCAGAGAATTAACGAAGAATCCCACACGGCTTCCGAAAGACTTGCCAGCGAAAGAGGCAAATTCAAAAACTGGGAAGGATCAGTTTGGGACGTGGTTCAAAAACGTCCCATGCGAAACGCGGCAACAACAACCGTTGCTCCAACAGGCACGGTTTCCATAATATCGAATTGCTCCGGCGGCATTGAACCGATGTTTAGCCTTGCTTTTTTCCGCAACGTGCTGGATGGGCAAAGGCTTGTTGAAATAAACCCGGTATTTGAAGAGGCGGCAAAAAAACACGGCTTTTACAGCGACGAACTGATTGAAAAAATCGCAGAAAAAGGAACGCTCTCAGGCTTTGAAGAAATTCCTGAGGAAATTCGCAAAATTTTCGTATGCTCCCACGATATTGCCCCCGAATGGCATGTTAAAATGCAGTCGGCATTCCAGAAAAACTGCGACAGTTCCATTTCAAAAACGATAAATTTGCCTCACGACGCAACAGCGGAAGATGTTGAAAAAATTTACATACTTGCCTGGGAGCTAAAATGCAAAGGAGTAACTGTATATCGAGACGGTTGCCGTGAAAACCAGCCTATGGCTCTTTCAAAAAATGATGTGAAAGCTCCACGTACCGCAAGCGATTTCAAAATTCGCAAACCGATAAAAACTCCTCCCATGATACCCGCAGTCCGCATGAGGCAAACAACTCCGTTTGGGCACATGCACATAGCTGTTACCGTGGAGCCTGTCACCGGAAGGGAAATGGAAATTTTTGCGCAGCTCGGCAAAGCCGGCGATGTTGTTTCTTCCGATTTGGAAGCGATTAGCCGCATGGTTAGCCTTTATTTGCGCATTGGCGGTTCTTTGGAAGACGTGATTGAGCAGCTTGAAGGAATAGGAAGCCACATGGTTATTCCGTCAAAAGACGGCAAGGTGATAAGCTTGGCAGATGCTCTTGGCAAAAGTCTTCATCGCTATTATTTGGCAAAGCGCACATATGGCTTAACCGATATTTTGACCGGCAAAATAAACTTTGACGAGTTGCCTGCGCTGAAGGATTTTGAGAATCAAGAACCAACGACGGCAGTAGAGCTGAGCATGCCGCTGAAGCCGTTAATTGAATCTGCGTCAAATTCCGCAAATCTTTACAAGGCAAAATGCCCGGAGTGCAGCGGAGTGTTGGCTTTCAGCGAAGGCTGCGTAAAGTGCCCGCAATGCGGATACAGCAAGTGCTGAAAACGGCCGCCAAAGCATTATTGCCGGTTGCTCTTGCTTTTTGGGCAATTCATATAACGCTTAGGGTTTTGTTGCTGTTTAGAAATGACCCTTACGGGATGCCGTTTGTCAACAAACCAGATTGGTATATTTTTCATGCAATAGCCTTGGACTATATGTGGATAGCGGTTTCGTTCGCAGCGGCAGTGATTCTAACGCTTTGCGTCAAGCGATATGGCAAAATTATATTCATAGTTTTTCATGTGCTAATTCTTTTGCTAACATACACGGACCATGAAACCCAGAGATTTTTGGGCTCGCACGTTTCTTTTTCGCTTATAGACACATATAAAGACCCATCCAGCATAGGAATATTCTGGGATTACTTTGCCTATGACCAGAGCGTTCCGTTTTTGCAAGCAGCAGTGCTTTTGCTTATGTTTCCATCGGTTTATTTTTTGAACAAATTATTTTCCAAATGGCTTGGCAAAAAAACATCGCTTCGCAATTTTTATATAGGAGGAGCAGCGTTTTATCTGTGTTGCTGGCTGTTTTTGAATGTTATTTGGACTGGAAGCTTTCGTTTAAAAAAATTGACCCCGGCAGTAAACTTAATTCACAGAGAAATAATAAACATTGTAAGAAAAGCACCAAGCGAAAACCTGACAGACGAAGAAATCCAAGAATACCAAAAATTCCGCAAAGAAGTTCTAGCCACTAGCCACTCCCCACTAGCCACTAGCCAAAAAGCAAACTTCATAGTAGTATTCCTGGAATCGCACAGATACATAGATGTAAAAAAATCTTCTCCGTTTTTATGCTCTTTGATGAACGCAGGGCTGAGTTTCAGCCGAATGCATGTGAGCGGGCTGCCAACCGTTGGCGGATTGCTCTCGTCTCTTACGGGAGTGCCAACTCATTCTACAAAAACGCAGGTGACGGATTTGCCGTTTATAAACCTTCCGAGCTTCGCTTCTTATATGCGCTCTGCCGGGTGGCGAGCGGATTTTTTCTCTGCCGCAGACCCTGCGTGGGACAATTTGGGCGTGTGGATGGCAAAGTGGTATGACATGCAGCATTACAGCCGCGAGAGAGAGGATGATTCTCTGTTTTGGGACTGGGCAAGCTCATTTGTAAAAGATTCACTCGCAAACAAAGACAAGCCGTTTTTGGCAACAATGATAACGAGAAGCAATCACTATCCTTTTAACTTTGCATCAAATATGCCGCAAGAGGAAAAAGACAAATCCATACAGGAAAGGATGCTTTACACGATGAATTACGCAGACAGGCAGTTAGCCCGTTTTGTCCGTTCCATTCAAAACGAGCCTTGGTTTGAAAATACATATTTAATAGTTTTGGCAGACCACGGGTTTCCGCTTGGGGAAAACGGAAATTCTGCGATAAGCGGCGGAGCTTATTATTCGTCAACTCATATTCCTTTTGTTATAACGGGAAAAGGCATAGAGCAAAAAACAGACACAATTTCTGCAAGCCAAATAGACATAGCTCCGACTATTTTAGACCTTGCCGGCATAAAAGCATCCAATCCTTTTATGGGGCAGAGCTTGCTTGGGGAGCGCAAAAACTTTGCGCTTGGCACGCACTATGGCTATAAAACTCTGAATTTTGACAACTATCGCCTTATATTCAAAGAAGGCGAAGAGTCTCTGCTTTATGAAAACTCAGATTCTCTGCAAGCAAGAAATGTTTCCAAAGAAAACAGAGAGCTTGTTTTTGAAATGGAAAAGCTGGCAAACAAACTGATAAAAATTTCCGACTTTGCGTTGGAAAATGACAAAGTTGTGCAAGTTCTGCTCTACACGCCTGCACCTTCTCCCCACTAGTTATTAGCCACTAACCACTCCAAATTTCTAATTTCCCTTCAACAATGTATTCCCGTGCGGCAATAATAGCAGCGTTCCTGCTGTTGGCTGGTTTTTGCTTTGCAGAACAGCCGGGCGATTCCGTTATGCAAAGCCCGGTGCAATACGTTCCTCTGCCGCCGCAAGCCGAGCCGCTTAAGGGGCTGCTCCCGCAAAAAGGCATTTCCGACGGCATGCCGCTCAAGGCCAACAGGCAGCCGATTGTTTATGAACATGGAATAGACTTTGAAAGCAGGTCCAGCGTTGTGCAAGCCGGGATTGTGAGCAGCATGAACAAAGACACTTTGCCGCTTTGGGACGCCTATTACCCTGAGCTTGCGGATTACTCGCTGGATATGTTCAACATTGGGCTTAACAGGCTTTGGCTGAATTCGTTTATAGGGCAAAGGAACGGCGGAGTTGATGAGCCTGCGGAAGGCTCCCTTTTCAATATATCACTGCCTATGAAAATACCGAACTGGATGAAGGATTTTGGCTTTGACAGGCCAAAGCTTCTATTGCAAGGTACAATGGACATTCGCTTTCACGGCATAGGCATCTCAGACGATGCGCCCGGCAGTCATGAAAACAGCTTGTGGCCATCGCCTTCTCTTTCATACGTTCCAAGCTTTATTGTGCAGGGGAAAATAGGCAGAAATATTACGGTTGAAATAAACAATACCGAGGGCGGGCTTGGGGTTAGGAACAGGGTTCGCGTAGTCTATGCAGAAGAAACTCCCGGCGAATTTGAAGATTATATTTTGCAAAGGCTTGAAGCCGGAAACACTTCGCTGAGCTTGGCCGGCACAGAGCTTACAGGCTATGCAGAACAGCATCAGGGCCTGTTTGGAATAAAAGCGGACTGGAAATTCGGAAACTGGCGATTAACCACAATAGCCTCGCAAGACGCTGGCAGCCAGGAGAGCTACACCATAAGGGGCAAAGACGAAAGCACGGAATTCCAAGTTCAAGACAAGGGTTTCATTGCCCACAAATATTACTTTTTAACTCATAGCATGCGAAATGCTTATGTAACTGCAAAAATAAACGGCAATATGCCGCCTCGCTGGAATTTAGCCGGCCTTAAGCTTTGGAAAGCGAGTGTGGTGAACAGTAAAAACACAACCATTAATGGCATTACCGGAATTTATTATCCTCCGGGAAGCAGCATTGCTACAAGAATCCAGGGGCTTTCAATAATGGAAATGCAAAATGGAACGGATTATGTTTTTGACGCCAATACCGGAATTTTGCGGATAAAAAGCGGCGCTGCCGGCATGCTTATCGCTGCGTCTTGGAGCGGAGATGGCACAAATCGTGGCGGAACATCTGCGGTTAGAAATAATCAAGGGGACGAAGTAATACTCATTCAATATGACCAGTCCACGGATAATTTGAAAGATATTGAAAAATTGATGCTGAGGAATACTTATAACATTGGAGTTTCTTCGGAGAATGCGAGCAATTTTATTTTGCGGATGAAAGATCGTTCAAGAAACGCCGTTGATTTTTTGAAAATACTGGGAGTGGCAGATTCTGCGACCGGAGTTATTCTGACCAGCGATGTGTCAATTTTTTTAAAGGAAGGAAGCGAATACACCGGAGATATGCGCCTGCCTTGCCGTGATATAAACTGGTATATGCGAAACGGCTTTCCAAACAGGGAAGACGCAGTTAAAACCGCCACAGAACGTTGCTTGGAGCCTTTCAGAAACGTGGACCCTTCCAGCGCAATGGCTTCGCTTTATACCATGTCTATAAATAATTTAGGTAGCGCTTACCAGTATCGTTTTTATTTTGAAGCCGTTGGAAAACGCAGGCGTTCCAGCATAAGCGTTAGAGACCCGAGCAGCAGTTATTCGGTTAGCGGCGGTGGCTGTTTGGACATTGCGCCTAATTCGGAAAAGTTGAAAGCCGGTTCCGAGGTGCTTGTAAGGGATGTCGATTACCAAGTGAATTACGAGCTTGGGCAAATTGAGCTGATCAGCGAACGTGCGCTGGATCCGAACAAGGAGATTACGGTTAATTTTGAGTGCGAGCCGCTTTTTGAGCTTCAGAGCAAATTGCTTTTGGGAGCGAGGGCGGAATATCCGCTGAAAAAATTTGAAGACGGTTCTCTTTTCGGATTAACCGCTCTTTACAAGAATCAAAGCGTTTCCACGGAAAATCCAAGGCTTGGCGGCGAGCCGTTTTCCGGGCTTTTGCTGGGAACAAATTTGCGTTTAAAGGACACTTCGCAAACAATGGATAAAATGATAAACGCCGTGCCTTTTATAGATTCCAAAGAAAAGTCTAGGTGGAGCTTGGAAGGAGAATTTGCCGCAAGCTACCATAATTCAAATACAAGCAACAGAAAATCCGCTTTGATAGATGATTTTGAATCAAGTGCTTTGAATTTGCAATATCCGCTTTACAGGCTTATGTGGTACAAGGCAAGCCCTCCGGGAGGCATAGAAAAAGACCTGGGAACATTTATAGAATACCAAGATTTTAAACACGCTGGGGAATTTGTGTGGCACAGCAATACATCCATGCGCTACCGCCAAATTTACACACCGGTTGGGAATAGCGATGTGGACAGCAGAGAGATAACGATTTTGAGTTTTAGATTGCGGCCAAATGACAATTTGAGCGGAAAAAGCTGGGGCGGCGTTATGCGGCCAAACGGCGTTTACTATCAGGATTTGTCGCAAAAAAGATATATAGAAGTTGTGGTTCGCGGAAACGTGGGTTCTTTGTATTTGGATTTGGGCAGCGTTAGCGAAGACATAAGCATAAACGGCTATGAGCCTAACGGATCGCTGGACACCGAAGCGGATCCTGGCACTACAATGCCGCTTAACGATCTGGGGCTAGGCCATTCTGCAAAAGTGGATGGGAAATTGCTGGTTTGGGATTGCCGTTATTCCGAGTGCCGCTCCACAGAGCTGGAAAGGACAAATGATAAATTCAATCCGGATTTGCTCGATTTAAGCGACCCTCCTACCCAGATAAACGAAACAAAAGGCAATGTGGGCGAAAGGTCTTTTGATACAGAAGATATAAACCGCAACTTGCGGTTAGACACTGAGATTCGTTTTGCCCGCTACAAAATAGATCTATCGGATGAAGATCCCACAAAGTTTGAAAAGTTGCAAAACGGCTGGCGCAGATTTCGCATTCCCTTGGACCAGCCTGATACCATAGTTTCAAGCATTGGAACGTCCCTTAGCAAAGTGCTTTCCGAGGCTATATTCACAAGGCTTTGGTACGGAAACTTGGGCCCCGGCATAGCCGAGGGCAGAACGCAGATAGCGGATTTAAAAATTGTTGGCAATGAATGGCTGGAGAGCGCAGGCAGCAATGAATTCGGCGTTATTTCCAATCCAATCACCCAAAACGTAACCGGCGGCCTGACCGGAGAAATCTATGCGCCGGGCTCAGTGGTTGTTCCGGATAGCAACTATATGAGAATTCAGGTAATCAACAATAGAGACAACGCAGGTTTTTATTTCACTTCTCCAAATACTCCAAAAGAAAGAGATGAGGAATCAAATGCTCTTTTAAAAGAGCAGAGCCTGTTGCTGGAATATGGCGGCTTGCACCGTGGGCAGGAAGTTAGCGCAACCAAGTTTTTTGACAATGAGGTCAAAGATTTCACATCTTACAACAACATGAAGCTGGAAGTTCACTACGAAACAGAGGCAGCCGCAACTCCGATTAGATTCGCATTGCAATTCGGGCGCGGCGGGCTTGACGGCAGCGAGGATTATTATGAATGGTCTTTTAAGCCTATTAAATTTGAATGCTCGTCTTCGGAAAGAATTCAGGACTGCCATGAGAGAAACTGGAAAGCCAATGCTTTTGCTTTGCCCCTCGCAGAGTTTTCAAACTTGAAAGTTTTGCGCGGAGCGCCTCCGTTCTTAAAACCCGCAGAGAGAGATTTGGGTGGAGATAGGCAGGAAAAGATAAAGATTGTCGGAGATCCGTCTAATAGCAATGTTAACTGGATACGCTTTGTTGTTATTGCAGATGACAATGCTAATTTGAGCGATTTGGAAAAGACCGGAACTTTTTGGATAAACGATTTGCGGTTGACCGGCATGAACAATGCATGGGGTTATGCTACCAGAATGCACGGCCAGCTTGATTTTTCGGATGTATTTTCCGTTTCCGGCGAATTACGCTACCAAGACGGAAATTTCGCGACTCTCAAAAGCGATGTAAAAAGCCCAAAGCCAACTCTTAGCGAAGCGAACACAAGGCTGGATGTGAACGGAGCGGCAAGCTTGAACATAAATAAATTTTTCAGCGATGAATATGGTTTGCGGCTGCCTTTGGGAGTTAGCTATAGTTCAACAACGCTTCGCCCGTATTTAAAGCCGGAAGATGATATAAACCTTAGCCATGACAACGCCTTTGATATGTTTGGAGATTTTGCTACTGTAGATTTGGAGATTAAAGACACTGCGCAGGAGCGAAGGTTGCGAGACTCTTTGGAGTCAAAGGGGTATCAGAGTTTTTCACGCACAAAAACACTATCGCTTGGCTTTAGCAAAGATTACAAAAAAGACGATAATATTTTCCAGGAAATTTTCAGCCAGATGTTTTTGGAGCGTCCGGCCATGAGTTATTCCTATAGCGAAACCGAGCGAAGGGCCACGAAAATAGCGGACAGCTCTTATCAATACAATACGGTTTTTGAATATAAGCTCGGAACTTTTGAACGGAGCAATCTGTTCCTGTTTGGCAATAAAAGCATACCTATAGAACTATGGCCAAGCACTTTTGACTTGACTTTGATGGATTTGTCTTACAGCAGGCACGTTAACCAGGAGAGAGACCCGAATTTCTTGGAGCCTCAGGTGGAGAAAATAACTAATTTCACAACGGATTTAAGGCACAAAGCAGATGTTCGCTGGAATATTTTCCCTTTCTTGAGCGTTAATTACACTTTGGCTATTAACCGCGATATGCAGGGTGGCGGAGACAGGGAAGCCTTTACAAAAGGCGATTTTTTCAGCACAAATGGGGAAGGCGGTTTGTTTGCCAAAAATTTCATATTTGACCACGATCATTTTGATAAAAGAATTTATGTCAGAGATTCTTTGTATATGTATCCGCTGGAGGTTAGGACAAATGACACCACCGGCGCGAGCGATACCATTTGGCAGGAAGCCCGTTCTTATATAATAGAGGATGTTGGCGAAAGGGAATATGGCAGAGCTTATGGAATTTTGCGCAACGAGCGAGACCGCAAGCAGGACTTCAGGATAAATCTTTCGGTTGACTGGATTCCTATTTTCTCTGAGATTTTGCCTATGCGTTTTTCTTTCAACAGCGGATTTACGCAGAATAAATCCATTCCAAACAATTTTGATTTTTATGATGAAGAAATGCTTTCCAAAAATTTTTGGACAATTCAGCAGAACAATCGCTTTGAGTTTTCTCCGAGCTTGAAGCTGCCGCAGCTTGCCGGCATTGCTGGCAAAAACGCCGTTAGCTCATTTTTTGAAAAATGGAAATGGCGCGAAATTCGCAGCATATGGAGCGTTGACTTGCAGACTAGCGGCGAAGATTTTGCGCTTTGGCAATTGTATGAGGAGCAAGGCGTGGAGCCCTTCCAGTATTATCTGTTTGGGCTTGGTTTTGGCGATGGTTACCGCAACAGGGGTTTTTGGAATTTGGTTAGCGGCGATATGGGTTTGGATTCAAGGGATGACTATGTGGATTTTGCGCAGTACAGAAACAGGAATACGGATTCAATTGTATATCAGGGCCGTTTTGAGCATGCTGTTCGCCGCAGTTTAACAAACAGCACTGCGCTTACCTTGCCTTGGTGGGATATTGGAATTAAGGGTGATTTGACTTGGACGGAGACTTTCCGGCAGATGAGGGAGAATCCTCTTTTCATAGACACAACCACGGTGTGGCCTAAGATAGGAATTGGGGTTGATATTCCGAACTTTGCTAAACGCATTGATTTTTTGAACAGCAGGTTCCGCAGTTTTTCCACTTCTCACCGCTTTGATTATCAGGAGCAGCGCACGGTTCGCCCATACCAGACTGCGGAAAACGTGTGGCTTACCACAATAGATTTCAACCCGATAATTCGCATAAGCGCGCTCACTCAGGGCAATATTCGCATAGACAACAGCGTCAGAGTAAAAGCAGAGGAGCAGCGCCGCCGCGCAAAGATGGAGCTGCCTGGTACTGAGGCTTGGGAAGAGGAGGATTACATAATGGTTCCTTGGTTGTACATGGACCTTGTTGTAGACAGGGGCTATGCTTTTGGCGATGAGCTTGCTATATCTTATGCGCTTAAGACTAAGAGAGGTTTTCAGTTTTGGCGCTGGTACATAAAGCTAGATAACGACATAGACCTGAAATTCACAAGCGGTTACAGTTACAGGAAAACGATACAGGAGACTTATAGGGTGGTGCCAGGTTTTAACCCTTACGACAGCGCAAGCGGAACTACCGGAGTGCATTTCAGGACCATAACTCCGGAGGGTAATGAGCTTGTGAGCTACAACCCCCAGCTTGAGGAGCAGCCTCGCACGGTTCCGAGCCGTTCCCACGAGTGGTTTGTGCGTCCGAGCGCGGGCTATATGTTCAACAAAGTAGCAAGCGCGAGCGCATACATAGAGTATCGTCAGTTGATTGAGCAGTTAAACGACGGTTACACGCACACCAGGCAGAGCCTGTCTTTTGAAATAGCGGTAATACTGAGGTTTGATTAAGCAATTTCATATTTTATGTTTCATGTTTTATGTTTCATATTTTATGTTTTTTGTAAATTATAGCTTATGGAAGCAAAATTCAAGAATCCGTTTTTAGTTAGCGGCTATCATAGTCCTATGTATTTCTGCGACAGGCTTGCAGAAACACAGCAGGTAATTTCTGCCTTGCAAAGCGAAAGAAATGTGTCTTTGATTAGCCCAAGGCGCATGGGCAAAACAGGTCTTATACACAATGTTTTTTACAAGATAAAAGAACGGGGCAAAGAAGCGAATTGCTTTTACATTGATATATTCACAACACAAAATCTGCTTGAATTCACGACTCTTTTCGGCAAGACCCTTATAGGGCAGCTTGAAAGCAAGCCTCAACTTGCAATTAAGCGAATCGTTGGTTTTTTCAAAAGTTTTCGCCCTTTGTTTTCTTTTGATGCTCAAACCGGAATGCCGGCAGTTTCGTTGAATATTCAAAGCGACCAGGCACAGAACAGTTTGCAAGAGATTTTTATGTACTTAAAAGATAGCAAAAAACAGATTTACATTGCTATAGATGAATTTCAGCAAATCATAGAGTATCCGGAAAAGGGGGTTGAGGCTTTGCTTCGTTCTTATATACAGTTTTTGCCAAATGTTCATTTTATTTTTTCCGGCAGCAAAAAACATTTAATGGATGCGATGTTTTCGTCTGTGAACAGGCCATTTTACCAGAGTACTCAAAAAATTAATCTGAAAGAGATTTCGATTGAATCTTACAGGGAATTCGCTTTGGGTTTGTTTTCAAAGCACAAAAAGAGGCTTCCGGCAGATACTTTTGACTTCATATATTCTGGTTTGCAAGGCCACACCTGGTACATCCAGCTTGTTCTTAATCTGTTGTTTTCATTGGAAAAGTCCAATTATTCTTTGCAAGACGCAAAAGGCGTTATTGAGGGCATTTTGCAGGAAGAAAACGCTACATATAAGACTTATTGCGAAATAATTACCAAAGGTCAGTTGGTTTTGCTAATGGCTATAGCAAAGGAGAGGAGCGTGAAGGCTCCATTTGAGCAGGCGTTTATGCAGAGGCATGGCTTGAAGGCGGCAAGTAGTGTGAAGCTTGCGCTCAAGTCTTTGATGGATAAGACTTTGATTTTGCGGGGCGATGGCGGGGAATATTATGTTTATGATCGTTTTTTTGGATTATGGTTAGGGGGTATTGTTTGACATGGGAGCCTCAACCTGAGGCTATTTTATTATAGTAAGCAATGATTAACTCAATGTTCGGGTATGGGGTATAGGGAATAGGGTATAGGCGATACAGAAAAACATTGTTTTTAGTAGCGAATTTAAGCCGTTTCTTGTAAAATTCCCCATACCCTATACCCCATTGCCTATACCCTTGCGGGGTTAACCAGTGGCTACTGTAATTAACGATTATTCTAACCTTTATTTTTCTATATTTTGTTTTGAATGAAATTTAGTGCTGAGATATATTCTCGTTTTATGAAAAGTACGCAGTTTTCTGCGGGAGAGAGGGTTTTGTGTTTAGAGCTTGTAGGCGTGATTTGGGGTGAGGAGTGTTGAGGTGAAGATATCCGTAGTTGGTTTGCGAGGCTTTCCACAAGTACAAGGCGGTATAGAAACACACTGCGAACATTTGTATTCTAGGCTTGCAAAAACCGATTTGGAAATTACGGTTTATGGGCGCAAAAGATATAAGGTAAATGATCCAAGTAAAGTGAAAATAATTTGGCTGTTGTGTATTCACAATCAGTATCTGGAAACTTTTACATATATGATTTTGGCATTTTTCCATATACTATTTAACAGACCTCACATTGTTCATATTCATGGAATTGGTCCAGCGCTTTTCACTCCTTTGTTCAAACTTATAGGTTGCAAGGTTATTTTGACACACCATGGCGCAGATTATGAAAGAGGCAAATGGGGATGTTTTGCAAAGATTGTATTAAAAATTGGGGAAAAAATAGGTTTCAAGTTTGCGAACAAAATTATTGTGTTAAACGAATGCTGTAAGAACAAACCTGCATGTTTGCCATATGCAGAAAAAATTACTGTTATTCCAAACGGTGTGGAATTACCAAAACAAAAGAATAATGGTAAAGGTAATTTCATATTTACCATGGGACGATTTGTAAAAGAAAAGGGATTTGATGATTTATTGAAGGCGTTGCCATCTAATGCACAATGTATAATCGCAGGCAAAGCTGACCATAATTCAAAGTATTCTCAAAATTTAGTTAAAAAAGCAAAAGAATTAGGAGTTGAGTTACCGGGTTTTGTTCAAAGCGAGGCTAAAGAGAAATTGTTTTTAGAATGCGGGTTATTTGTAATCCCAAGCCATCATGAAGGCTTGCCATTCACATTGCTTGAAGCTATGAGTTATAGTTGTCGCATTTTGGCAAGTGGCATTCCAGAACACAAAGAGTTGGGTTTGCCACAGGAGTGTTATTTTCCGTGCGGAGATGTGAATATTTTGGCAGAAAAAATTGAAAAATCATGTGAATCATTTAGTCAAGCGAATCGCAGTTCTTACGATAATATTTTGAAGGAAAAATTTAATTGGGTTGATATCACGAAACATATATATGATTTATATGAGAGTCTTTAATGATCCCTAAGAAAATACATTATGTTTGGTTTAGCGAAGAAATGCCGCTTAAAATTCAGAGTTATATTGAAGGCTGGAGAAAGCATTGCCCAGATTATGAGATTGTTCGCTGGAATGCAGATAATTTTGATGTTTCTAAGCATAAATGGGTTGAACAGGCTGTTAACTGTAAAAAATGGGCTTTTGCTACAGATTATATTCGTTTTTGGGTTGTTTATAATTATGGCGGGATCTATCTGGACAGCGATGTTGAAATTTTGAGACCTTTTGGCGATGAACTTATGAATCTTCCTTATTTTTTGGGTATGGAAAAGACTAAGGGTATAGTTGAGGGAGCTGTTTTTGGAGCAGAGGCAAATACTGCTTGGGTGAAAAATTGCCTAGATTATTATGAGAATAAAGATTTTGGCACATTAGCTTTGCCTTATATTATGCTTAATATTTTTAAGAAGAAGTATGGTATGTCGCTTATAGACAGTCCTCAAAATTTTGACAGAAATTCTGGAAAGATTCAGATTTTGCCACCGAAATATTTTAGTCCTAAGAGGTGGAATGAGCCTTACGCCAAGGTCTATGAATGCACTACGGCGATTCACCATTTTGCTGGTACGTGGAGCAATGCAAAAAATAGTTTCGTTAGGGTTGTTAAAAATAAGATTATTGATTTTGTTGGAGACGATTTTTATATTAGAAAGATGTTTAGAGTTTTTGCGGGAGGAAGCGGGTAGTGTTTTTAATAACCGTCCTAACTCCAACATACAATCGAGTACACTTATTGCCTCGTTTATACAATTCTTTGTTGATCCAAACAAATAAGAATTTTGAATGGTTTGTCATAGATGATGGTTCAAGTGATGATACGGAGCAAGTTGTAAAAAGCTGGATAAATGAAAATAAAATTTCAATAAAGTATTTGAAAAAAGAAAATGGTGGAAAATATTCAACATTAAATATTGGCGTGAAAGAAATCAAAACGATTCTTGTATTTATTTGTGATTCAGATGATTATTTAACTTATGATGCTATAGAGACAATTATATTTTATCATGAAAAATACAAAAATTATTCGGAGCCTATTTGTGGATATACGTTCCATAGGGCAGACGAAAATGGAACGATAAGCGGAGGCAATTTTCCAGAAACAGAGGCTGTTGAGCACTATCATGAATATCAAATAAATCGTTGGAATGGATATTTTGGTGGAGAGACTGCCCAGTGTTTTTTTACGGAGATTTTACAGAAGTTTGTGCCTAAAAGAAACATATCTGGACAAAGAAAAAGAATAACTGATGATATTATATGGATCCCAATAGGTTTTGAATACAAAACTGTTTACATAGATAAAGTTTTGCAAGTTTATGAGTATCAATCGGATGGTTACACTAGAAATGCAAGAAAACATCAAAATTACCATGTGCAATATGAAAGAGGGTTGCTATATATGGATCCGGTTTTTAAATTCAAGCATCGTTTGCGAGGTACTTTGATGGCGAATGTTTATGCAAGGTTTTTGAGGAAAAAACAGAAGTTTAATTTTTTGGGGATATTAATGTATTTGCCGGGTTTAGTTGTACATAAAACTTGGAAATGGAAATATGGAATGGAATGCGAATAGACGTTTGTGGATAGCAATATCCGTTATACTGACTCTGTTTTGCGCAGATGCTGTAAATTCCATTTTATGGAACATCAAAGGCGAACCTCCAAAATTTTCCATTTATTTTCGCATTTTACTTGAGATTTTAATTATAGGCTTATTATTCTCAAATAAAATAAAAATCACTTTTTGTAAACCATTTTTGATAGCCTTTGCTGTTTATGGTCTTACCATGTTCGCTGATCTTATATATGCAATAAATTGCCCTTATGCAAATATATTACACTCATTTTATTCAAAAAATAAAAATTTTTATGTTTTTTTTATGTTCTATTTTTTGGGAACATCGTTTTACGCAACGCCACCACAGAAACGAAAATACTTTTTCAAAGCATATGAGTTTGTAATATTAACTGCTTTTACTAGCATAGTTCTAGGTTTTTTATTCAATATACAAATATTTAGTACCTATAGCGGTGAGCGTTTTGGATATAGCGGAATTATACCAAGAGCCAATGAGAGCAGTGTTTTTTGGCTTATAGCTTTATTTTACAGTATGGCTGTTTTAGTTCGGGAAAAGAGAAAATTTCTTCTTGTTTGCTGCTGCATTGCTTGTGTATTAGTTGGCACTAAAGCCTTGCTTTTGTTGCTTATTATGGTTCTCCCAATATTTGTTTGGAAGTTTTATCCAAAATATGGAAAATTATTTTGTTTGTTTTCTCTTATGATTGCTGTAGTTTTATTTAAAATTTATATTACGCCAGTTTTAGATATTTTAGGAGAAAAAGAAGGTATGCAAAAAATAATACAGCCTATAGAAATACTGATGAATAGCGATAATTATAGTTATGCAATGTCTTCAGTCAGCAGCGGTAGATTTTCCATGGAAGGAGAAGTTAGAGTATATGACCGTATTGATTTGAATTTAGCTTATTGGCAACCTATAAATTACCTGCTGGGGGGAATGTTTATTGGAACGGAAATGGAAATTTTTGATATTCCCATGAAGTTTGGTTTTGTTGGCGTTATTCTTTTAATTTATGGGTATTATTTGGTTGTTGAACGAATACATAACTCTTTTCGTCGTTTTTTCATCACATTTATTTTAATATTGGCCATATTTTCCGGCCATGTATTCGACAATGCGTTATGTACAACTTATTTGTGTTTGTTTGTGCTTTATTTTCAATATGTTCCGCAGAATAAATTACATGGAGTAATTGTAAAATGAATTTTAAGAAGATTGGACTGGGGAAAAAATGAGCGAATTATCAGTTTGCTATGCAAGCGACAATAACTATGCTATGTTAGCTGGTGTTAGTATGCTTAGTTTGTTTGAAAATAACAAGCATTTAAACGATATATCCGTTTACTTTTTATCTACAGAAATATCTATACAAAATGAAAGTCTATTAAGGCAAATAGCGAACGATTATAGCAGAAAAATTATATTTATAAGTATAAAAGAGACCGTAGAAAATGCGATAAAAGAAAATAAATTACCCTATTTGCGAAAACATATATTAGATGAATATTCACGATTTTTTATAGCAGAATTTTTGCCTAAAAATATAGGGCGGTGTCTATATTTAGACTGTGATACATTAGTTACTTCTACGTTAGATGAATTAAATTCTATAGATATTTCTAATTTTATATGCGCTGCAGTCGTTGATAAGATGTCTTCTAGATACAAAAAATGGATAGGGTTAAAAAAAGAAAATCCATATTTTAATTCTGGGATTTTATTGATAAATTTAGATTCATGGCGTAAACAAAATGTATTATCATCATTATTGTTAAATGGGAAATTACTTAGACTTTCAAGAAAAGGATGGTTTAGTGATCAGGATATTATAAATAGTGTGCTTGTAGATAAAATAAAAACATTGAATTTGCGCTATAACGCAATCGCTCACATAGAAGTATTTTCTACTTTTGCTCTTAAATTTTTAAGCAGCGGCAATTTTTATGGAAAAGAAGAAATAAACGTAGCATTGCAAAAACCTGCAATAATTCATTATTGTACCAACTTATTGGGCAGGCCATGGCATTCAAATTGTAAATTAAAATCAGCAAAAATTTGGAAGCACTATTTTCAAAAAACAAAATGGGCTTCTTTTTACAAGATAAAAGAACGTAAAATAGCAATGCAATTTAAAATATCGGGTTGCTTATATAAAATACCTTTAATTGGAGTTTTATTATCGGTGTTTTATGAAATCTGCCTTGAAATTCTTAAAGTAAATCTTTATAAATTAGGAGTTATCAAAAGATGAACATTATATTTTTTCATCATAGTCAAATTAAATGTCACTTTTTCAAAAAAGGTCATTGTTCTTTTTTGAAATATTTTAAAGAAAAATTTGAATATAATAGCATAGTAGCAACCAGCATTTTGAATGCAGAGTTAGAAAAAGCAAAGCCAATAATTGATGTTGTGAATTTTTCAGATGGTAAAAAAGAATTGAGCAAAAAAAATATCTTTTTTAAAGAATTGCAATACATAATAAAAAATGTAAAAAAAATAGATGTGCTTTTTTGCTATCATTTTAGCACATATAGCAAAATTTTATGTTTTTTATATAAAATGATGAATAAAGCAGGAGTTACTTATATAAAAATGGATTGTGGAGAAAGATATTACAAAGGTTTTATTGGTAAATTTAAATTATTATTCAATTCTATTGCTTTAAAATATATTGATATAATGAGTAACGAAATAAAAAATGCAACTGAACACTACAAAAAATTATATTCAAAAATGCAGAATAAAATTATTAACATTCCAAATCCCATAAAAACAGATATTATTCAATCTGCGGGTTTTGCAAATATTACAACAAATGACAAGGAAAATTTGATAATAACGGTTGCTAGAATAGGAAGCGATCAAAAAAACAATGAGATGATGTTAAATGCACTTGATAAAATTGATATGAAAGGTTGGAAATTTGCCTTTATTGGAGATATTGAAGAAAGTTTTAAGATTAAAATTAATGATTTTTTGCGTGAAAATCCAAATTTAAAAGATTATATTATTTTTACAGAAGAAATAATAGAGCCAAAACAACTTTACGATTGGTATAGAAGAGCAAAAGTATTTTGCTTGACAAGTAAATTTGAAACTTTCTGTAACGCTCAAACTGACAGCCTTTATTTTGGCTGTTATAATATAAGTACACCTGTGTCTGGAGTGGAAGATATGTTTGACAATTGGCGATTCGGAGCGAAAATTGAAAATGTAAATGAGTTAAGAAATATTTTTAAAAAAATATTTGATAGAGAAATTGAACCTATGGAGCAATTTGAAAATATTAAGGAATATGCAGAAAAATTTTATTTATCAATAATTTGTGAAAAACTTAAAAATGCTATAGATTGTTACACAAATAAAGAAGGAGAAAAATTGGTATGAATCTTTATAATATTTGGCATTTCATAAAAGGACATTTTCCAAAATTGTCCGAAACCATCAAATCTATTTATTACAAATTTAAAGATAAAACGCTTATATATTTTATAATAAATAATTGCATAAAGTTATTAACCTTACATAATGGAGATGTAAAAAATATTATTAGAGTAGATAAGGTATGGTTAAATAATAGTTTTGAAAGTAATGGAGAGGTTATTGTATTCATTGTAAAAGAATGGGCCGCCAGCGAAAAAAAAATAAAGGTAATTACGGATATTCTTCGTAATGTGAACATTAGCATTATGAAGATATGCAAATTTGATGATAAGCAAAAGCAAATAGCATCAAATTATATTTGTAAAAACTATCCATCTCTTATGATTATTGCTTTTGATTATAATCCAATTCCATTGGATGCCAAATACCAAAAATTATTTCCTTTTGTTTCAAATCAAAATGTTGTATTGGCAAGACAAACTATTCAAAATTATTTCAATGATAGGATGTTGAGAATTAAATCGGTAGATTGCATTCATTCCAGTAACAACGAAATTGAAGCGTTTGAATATATAAAATATCTTTCTCCTAATAGTTGTAATGAGATACAAAAGCAAATAGAATTGTACCGAAATTTATATAAGACAAAATTTAAGATTTTAAAAATTATGCCAAAAATTAAATCTAAAATTGAATTAATAGAATATAAGGGAAAATTAGCAATAAAGAAAACATTTAAATATGGTAATGAACGATTTTTAGGTAGAGAAATATTCGTATACTCAAAATTAAGCCAAAAATACGAATTTATTCCGCCTTTATTAGAGACTTCTGGTAATTATTTTATCATTCCATATTACAAAAGTATTTTGGAACCTTACGATTATAGAGATATGAGATACAAAAGAATAATAAAAAAATATGCCATTCAAATAGTCAAAGTAATTTATTCTTTCTATCAAGAAGGATACGCATTGTTAGATTTCAATACTGGGAGCATCCTGATTACAGAGGATGGAGATTTAAAGATTATTGATTTTGAACATTTATACAAATACGATAATAAACCAGATAAATTTCAAGAAAGTTATGACATAAAAGGATATCCAAAAAATATTATAACCGATTTGCCAGAAAGATTTTCAAAGCGAACTTATAAGAACGCATGGCAACCAATTTTAGGAAGAAAATTAGAGGACATATTAGCTGAATTAAAATTATGAAGTCTTCTCACCGCATATTTTTCAATACATTTGTAATGTACATAAAAATGGTTATCAACATAGCAGTTGGCTTATTCACAACTCGTTATGTTTTAGAGGCATTGGGATTAGAAAATTTTGGAATATTTGGATTGGTCGGTAGCATAATTGGTTTGCTTGGCTTTTTAAATACAACTATGGCAGCGGCAACGCAGCGATTTTTGTCTTACCATAGAAAACTTGGTAATCTGAATTCTGTATTTACAACAAGTATTATTTTGCATTTTTTTATAGGTATAGCTGTTGTAATTTTATTGGAAGTGGGCGGATTTCTATTTTTAGATTCTCTTAATATACACACCGACCGAAAAGCAATGGCTCACTTCGTATTTCATTGTGTTACGGTAACAACTTTCTTTTCCATTATATCAACTCCTTATCATGCTTTGATAAATGCTCATGAAGATATGTATTTTATAGCGATTATTTCGATAATAGAAGTGTTTACTAAATTAGGAATTGCACTATGTTTATTTGTAACTCCATATGACAGTTTGGGAACTTACGCTGTTGCTATGATGGTTTTAGCTGTTATAATGCGAGTTATTCAAAGTATTTTTTGCAAAATACGATACCCAAAAGTAATTTTTTCACGCAAATCGATAAATACAATTTTAACTAAAAAAATGCTCGCCTTTTCTGGGTGGAATTTTTTTAGTAGCATTTGTGCCGTATTTAGAACAAGCAGTTTACCAGTTCTTATTAATTTGTTCTTTGGTACGGCTATGAACGCTGTTTTTAATCTTGCCAATCAAGTAACAGCGCAAATTTCTACTTTGTCTGGTGCTTTATCTAAAGCATCAGCTCCTCAAATTATCTCGGGAACTGTAGATACAAATTTGGAACGTTCAATAATGTTGGCTACTTCTTCTTGTAAATTTCAGTTATTTTTGGTTTCATTATTGGGAATTCCTTTGATTTTGAATATTGATTATGTATTGCTAATATGGCTAAAAGAAGTTCCTGAATATCTTTCAATTTTCTGTTGTTTAGCAATAACCAATGAAATAATGCTTAATATTTCCAAAGGTTTGCAGAGTTTGGTAGATGGCAGAGGATTCATTCGCGGTTTCAGAATCTCCATAGGATTCAGCTATCTAATAGTTTTGCCAATTGCATACATCTTGTTAAAAATTGGTTATCCACCTTATTCTATTTACGTAGCGTTTCTTATTGCTTCTATATTTGAAATCGCTTTACGTATCTATTTTGCTTATCGCCACGCCTCTCTCTCTATTCCACATTTTTTAAAAGAAATCTTCAAAGTTTTAGCCATAGTTCTCATGGTATTCCTACTTATATGGCTTGTTGTATTAGAACTAGCCGCTAACTACTCCCCATTAGCCAAATTGCTCATTTCCACATTGCTATCAACCGCCTTAATGTCCTCTAGTTTATGGCTTGCCCTAAATCTAAAGGAACGTTATTTCGTAAAAGGGTTGTGGAAAAAAATAAAGGAGAAATTTTAAAATGGTCTTTAGTTCCTCCGTTTTTCTGCTATTATTCCTGCCAATAGTCATAGCAATATATTACAATCCCGTAATCAAAGCTAGGTCTTTTAGAAATATATTCCTGCTCTTGGCAAGCCTTCTATTTTACGCTTGGGGTGAACCGATATACGTGTTCATAATGCTTGCGACCATAGCTGTAAACTGGGGACTTGCTTTGAAAATAAATAAAACCAAGCTCATAATGGCTATAATTTTGGATATAGGCTTATTGTTTGTGTACAAATACGCAAACTTTACCGCAGCGAATTTAGGCTTGCCAGTTCCCGGAATCGCACTTCCAATAGGAATATCTTTCTTTACATTCCAAATGGTTTCTTATATGGTGGATGTTTACAGAAGCAAGGCACAGGCACAGAGAAGCTTTTTGAGCTGCGCTCTATACATTAGCCTTTTTCCGCAATTAATCGCCGGACCTATCATTCGTTATGCTGATATTGAAGAACAATTGAACAACCGAAAAGAAACTTGGGATGATTTTTGCGAGGGCTTGAAACGTTTCACTGTTGGACTTGGCAAAAAAATGCTGATTGCAAATAATTGCGCCTTGGCAGCCGATGCCGCCTTTGACACTCTAAAAAATGGCAGTGAAATAGGAATTGCTTTTGCGTGGCTTGGCGCTATAGCTTACACTTTGCAAATATTCTTTGATTTCAGCGGTTATAGCGATATGGCCATAGGGCTTGGCCGGATGTTCGGCTTCAGATTTTTGGAAAATTTCAACTATCCTTACATTTCTGCAAGCATAACAGAATTTTGGAGAAGATGGCATATTTCTTTGAGTTCTTGGTTCAGGGATTATGTTTATATACCATTGGGTGGAAGCCGTGTTAGCACAAAGCTTCGGTTATTTATGAATTTGCTGGTTGTGTGGATGCTTACAGGAATATGGCATGGCGCAAACTGGACTTTTATCGCTTGGGGTTTGGGTTATTTTGTGTTCCTTGCCTCTGAAAAATTCTTCCTTCCAATTTCAAAATTTCCAAAGCCTTTGGCTCATATTTACACAATGCTCATAGTCATTTGCCTATGGGTTGTGTTCAGGGCAAATTCTTTAGGCGATGCTGTGGATTATTATATCGCAATGTTTGGTTTTGGCAATTCGCCGTTAATAACCGAGGATTTCTGGTTTTACTTGAATTCTCTAAAATTATACTTTGCATTTGGCATATTATTCTGTTTTCCTATTGTTAAAAGAATTGAAACAAAATTTCCATCGCTTTCAACTCTTAATTCTCCACTTTCAACTATTGCTTATACCATACTATTCATTTTGTGTTTTATGAGTGTTGTGAAAGGCGGTTACAATCCATTCATTTACTTCAACTTTTAGGGAAACATTATGAAAAATATTTTTCCAATTTTTGCACTAGTAGTCATGTTCTTTTTCTGTGCTTCTATTTTACTTCGTTTTTTTGTGAAACAATGTTTGATAGATAATGGCATAAGAAGTAAATTTACGGATATTATTATGTTTGATGTAGAAATAACTAAACAAGATGATGCTGAAGGTGTACAATTTGTAAGAGCTGTTAAAAAAAAATTACAAATAAACGCCGAGCAAAAAATATTCAATTCAAAGAATTATAACTCTACAAATTATGTTAGAAAGAAAATTGAAAATTATACAAAAAACTGGCTTCTATTTAGTAAACCAATTGTACAAGCTACTAATCGAGTTGATTTTTATTCTGGCAATAAAATTTTGCCAAACAATGTGATAGATTTAGGCGATGGTTATTTAACAGAAACTCTCTTAAGAGACAAATTACAAAACTTAGATGCCTTCGTACAGAAAATAGATTACTTTAAATATATTTTAGATTCTATTGATATACCTTTAGTTTATGTCCAGTATCCACATATTATATGTAGCGAAGATAATATTTCAAAAACAGGAGAAGATCAAAATATATGGGTTAAAAATGAACTTATGCAAAAATTAAAAGATGCGGGTATTCCTATTATTGATTTACACAAAGAGCTTCATCAAAGAGCAAACAGTCATGACAAGGAATTTCATCATTCTCTTTTTTACAAAACAGATCATCATTGGCAAATAGGGACTGTAATTTTAACGGGAAAAATAATCAGTGAAAAATTAAATGAATTTTATGATTTCGGATTAGAAGCGGCGCTTTTAGATACAGCTAATTTTATGAAAATATTTGTTAAAAAATGGCTAGGTTCAATAGGTGAAAAAATTATTCCGCTTTATTCCAAAGAAGATTTTTACATATATAGCCCTAGATATGCTACTGACATAAATTGGCTGTTTTTTAAAAGTAAAATGTTTGAAAGCGATGGAAGTTTTGACAGCCTTTATCATTTTTTATCTGAATCGGATGATAGTAAAAGTGTTTATTCTTCAGCTTATCCAACATTTAGTTTTTCAAGAAACAATAATTTGCCAAATGGCAAGAAAATTCTTTTAATCGGAGATAGTTTCAATACACCTTTAAGTAAATTTTTAGCTTTGGTATTTAAAGAGGTAAATTTCATTTACCGCCGTTCAAGTTTGCTGGACGATTATCTGGCAAATAAACCCGACGTTGTGGTTGTGGGCTTCGACAATGCGCCTTTTAGTGAACCTCTAAATAGTCGATCCTTATAAACCCTGCTTTAGGCAGCGATTCTGACAAAATTTTGCGGGAAAATGAGCTTGTAAATAAAGAGCAAGAATTTCTTCTTGAGCTTTTCCATCATTTTCCT
>Ga0181987_12175_pt1 | contig 39217 bp, 40 predicted proteins | sample TergutCo191P1_FD_120224 | JGI IMG/M metagenome (GOLD analysis project Ga0181987, IMG submission 120224)
GCGTAGTATTCAGGCGGCTCAGGCCAAGTGCGGGTAGCAGCATCCATCTGCGGCGTTTCGGAACCGCTGCCGTTGTATAAAACAACTGGTGCTGCGTTAGCGATTGATATGCAAAGCAACAGAAAAGATAAAAAATGGCATCTATTCAAAAACATCAACATAAAACTTAGAAATGTTTTTGAGGATTGTCAAGGGTACCATTTATTTTTTTATCTCGGTTTAGTTCGGTTTAATTCGGTTTAATTTTTTGAAGGACGGGGGGGCCGGAATAAATATCTACGCTAAGAGTAGCCTTTTTTTTCCAATTCGAGCGCAAGTTCCGAGCCTCCGGTGGCGGCTATTTTGCCATCTATCAAAACGTGCACGAATTGGGGTTTTGCGTATTCCAGCAGGCGCTGGTAGTGCGTTATTAGCACTACTGAACATTCCGGGTTTGCCAAATGGTTTATTGAATTTGCCACGATTCTAAGAGCGTCTATGTCCAAACCGGAGTCGGTTTCGTCTAAAAATGCTAAAGCGGGTTCTAGCATTGCCATTTGCAATATCTCGTTTCTTTTTTTTTCTCCGCCGCTAAAGCCTTCGTTTAGTCCACGCTCCATGTACCGGCTGTCCATTTCCAGAAGCCGCATGTTTTTTTCCATTTTTTCGTTGAATTCTTTTTCGCTAAGTCTTGGCAAATTTAGAGCTTTGTGCTTTGCGTCTATGGCTGCCCGCAAAAATTCCCTGTTGCCAAGCCCTGCGATTTCCAGCGGGTATTGGAAGCCTATGAAAAATCCCAAGTTTGCTCTTTCGGATACCGAAAGCTCAAGCAAATTGTTTCCCAGAAATTCCACGCTGCCTTTTGTGATTATATAATCAGGATGCCCGGCTATCACTTTGGAGAGCGTGCTTTTTCCTGCGCCGTTTGGCCCCATTATGGCGTGGATTTCCCCTTTGCCAACCGTTAAGTTCAAGCCTTTGAGAATTTCCGTGCCGTCTGCGAGCTTTGCGTGCAAGTCTTTTATTTGAAGCATGAAGAGAATGTAGAAAAAACCTCTGCGCCTTCCTTCATGGTAGGGTATTTCAAGCATTTGGCCAGGGTTTCTGGTTTTGACAAATCGCATACGAATGTCTTTACTGTTAGAAATGTCAAATGCAAACGCAATGAAAATTCTTAAATTCTGGCCAATTCTGATTCTGACTATTATTTTTGCAAATTGTTATTCTCTGGAATCTCTCGACGAACTTCCATTGCCGGACCAGTCGCAGAAAATTCCTCTTCAAGCAGCGAAAAAGTTATAAATATTAGCTGAATTTTTTAATTTCTATATTACATACCATGTGTGGAATTGTAGGTTATATAGGCTTTAGGCCGGCCCTTCCTGTTTTGCTGGACGGGCTTAAAAAACTTGAATACAGGGGCTATGACAGCTCCGGGATTAGCTTGCTCGACTGCGGCAAAATAAAAACCATAAAGGCTGTTGGCAAAATAAGAGAACTTGAAGAAAAACTGGAAAAAGATGACTTTAAGGGTTTTTTGGGCATTTGCCACACACGCTGGGCAACACACGGAGAGCCAACCGAAGCGAATGCGCATCCGCACCTCTCCGCAAACGGAAAAATATCAGTTGTGCACAACGGTATTATTGAAAACTACGCCTTGCTGAAAAAACGCTTACAGGATGATGGAGTAAAGTTTGTCTCAGAAACGGACACGGAAGTGCTTGCGCACTGGATAGCCAAGTTTTACAAAGGGGATTTGAGCGAAGCGGTTTTGACAGCCTTGGAATCCATAGAAGGAACCTTTGGAATTGCGGTTATAAGCGAAAGCGAACCCGATGTTTTGGTAGGCGCTCGCAGAGGCAGCCCTCTTTTGCTGGGTGTTGGGGAAAACGAAAGCTTTTTGGCAAGCGATGTGTCTGCGATAATGGTGCACACAAAAAAAATAGTGTATTTGGAAGACAACGATGTTATAGTTGTGAGCAAAGACAATTTTAAAATAAGAAACATAAAAGATAAAAGCGTTAGCCGCGAAATACAGGAAATAGACACGGATTTGGAACTTGCCCAAAAAGGCGATTATCCTCATTTTATGCTAAAAGAGATTTTTGAACAGCCGGAAGCGCTTAAAAACTGCACTAGAGGCCGCTTGCTTTTGGGAGACGGCAACGCCAAGCTCGCCGGGCTGGACAACTCGCTAAAAGAGCTTCGCTCCATAGACCGCATAATAATAACCGCTTGCGGAACAAGCTACTATGCGGCGATGGCAGGGGAGTATCTGATAGAAGAATGGGCGGGAATTCCCGTTGAAGTGGAATACGCATCCGAGTTTCGCTACAGAAACCCTATAATAGGCTCAAATACTTTGGTTTTCACAATATCGCAAAGCGGAGAAACCGCAGACACCCTCGCTGCGCTTAAAGAAGCTCAGAACAAGGGCGCAACCGTGCTTTCCATTTGCAACGTTGTTGGCTCAACCATAGCGAGAGCTTCCAACGGCGGCGTGTATTTGCACGCTGGGCCTGAGATTGGCGTTGCCAGCACAAAGGCTTTTAATGCGCAGGTAACCGTTTTGGCTTTGGTTGCGCTTTTGCTGGGAAGGCAGCGCAGGCTCTCTTCTGTAAGGGGAATGGAGATTGCGCAGGCTATAAATTCTTTGCCGGGCGCAGTGGAGCAAACCCTGAAACTTAGCGAAGAGATTCAAGAAATAGCAAAACTCTATTACAAGCACACGAACTTTCTTTATTTGGGCAGGCATTACCACTATCCGGTTGCTATGGAAGGCGCGCTGAAATTAAAGGAAATAAGCTATATTCACGCAGAAGGCTATCCTGCTGCGGAAATGAAGCACGGGCCTATAGCGTTGATAGATGCGAATATGCCTGTTGTGATTGTGGCTCCCAAGGATGCTCTTTTTGATAAAATTGTTTCAAACGCAAGGGAAATAAAAGCTCGCGGCGGAAAACTGATTGTTGTTACGACAAACGATTGCTCTCCTCTGGACGAAATTGCGGACCACATAATAAAAGTTCCTTCCATGCACTGCACTCTTATGCCGGTGATAACCTGCGTTCCTTTGCAGCTTTTGGCTTATCACATTGCGGTGTTGCGAGGCAACGATGTTGACCAGCCAAGAAATTTGGCGAAAAGCGTGACGGTGGAGTGATGGCAGAAACAGATTTCTATGAACTGGAGCAGGACGATGTCTATACAGGACCTCTAGACCTGCTTTATCTTTTGATGAAAAGGGAAGAAATAGACTTTGAAAAGATTTCACTGGCAAAAATCACAGACCAGTACTTGGAATACACAAATGATTTGGAAAATGTGGATTTATCTTATGCCGCAGATTTTTTAAAGTATGCAAGCCATTTAATAGCTCTCAAAGCGAGAGAACTTTTACCAAAAAATGAACAGAGCGAAGAGGAGTTGCTAGATTTTGAAAAAGATAGGGAAGTTTTAATCCGGCAAATACAGGAATACCAGAAATTCAAGCGTGTTGCGTTTGGTTTGCAAGAGCAGGAAGGAAAAAATTTTGGCACTTACGGTCGCGGACGCATGGAAAAAATAAGCAAGGAAGGGCAGCTTGCGGATGCCAATATATGGCAGTTGTTCAAGGCGTTTCACAAAACTCTGCAAGCTCATTCATACAACAGCGTGCATACAATAGAAGTGGACAATGTGACTATTGAAGACAGGGAGCAGCATATAAACAGCCATTTGTCGCAGCGTGGCAGGGCTATGTTCCAGGAATTGCTTGGCAAGGAAATTTCTCCGATAATGACTGTTGTAACGTTCATAGCTCTTTTGGAATTAACCAAAATAGAGAGCATAGTGTTCAGACAGAGCGAAGTTAATGGTCCTTTGTGGCTGTATCGCAAAAAGCAAAACGACGAATACAAAGCGGAGCTAGCCCAGGAAAAAATTTATTACACCAAAGATCCGGAATTTGCATCCGGCTTGGCAGACTATTTGCGCAATCGTTCCTTGGCGCAGGAAATTGAAGAAAGGAGCAGTTTGGATTCCATATTGAAAAATGCGATGCAATTAATTGAAACCGGAATAGAAGTAAAAGAAACCGATGTGCAGAATATGTTGGATGGAAACTTAGTGAGTGGAGAGTTGAGAGTGGAGAGTTGAGAGTTATTATGTTGGGTCACGAGTTCTTTCATGAGCAGGCGCACTTAGAAAAGCATCACGAATTGAAGCGTAGAATATTCTTAGTTGTATGCTTATCTATCTTAATTATCAACTCTCAACTCTCAACTCTCAACTCTCAACTTTTGCTTGCGTTAGTATTAGCCCTAATTTATCGTTTTTTCTGCCACCGCCAAGAGTATGAGGCAGACAGAATTGCGGCAAAGAAGTGCGGCAAAAAAGCGGCAATTGAGAGTTTGAAGCTGTTGCCGCCTTCTTCACGTTTTTTTTCGTTGCATCCGAGTACTAAAGCGCGAATCTCACACCTTCGCTAAATCCTCGTACTGTTTCCACCTTGCGTCAACAAATTTTTGCAGATTGTCTGCGAGCTGCTCCGCAGCCGCAGGATCGGAGGCGGTTAGCATTTTGTAACGGTTTTCGGTGTAAATGTAGTCCTTTACGGGAAGCGTGGGTGCTTTGCTGTCCAAAACAAAGGGATTTTTGCCCTCGTCAAGGTTCGCCGGAATGTAACGGAGCAAAGGCCAGCAACCGCTTTCAACTGCCATTTTCTGCTGCCCCAGCATATAACGCATATCTTTTATGCCATGCGAAATGCAAGGGGAGTACGCCAAAATCAAAGAAGGGCCATTGTGCGCTTCCGCTTCACGGAACACTTTGATTGCATGAGCGTCTCCATTGGTTGCTCCCATTGCCACTTTGCCAACATATACATTCTTGTAGCTCATGGCAATTAAAGCCAAGTCCTTTTTGGGAGCACGCTTGCCGCTTGCGGCAAACTGCGCAACCGCCGCCAAATTTGTGCTCTTGCTGGCTTGGCCGCCCGTGTTGGAATACAACTCGGTATCCAAAACCAGAATGTTCACATTCTCGCCGCTGGCCAAAACATGATCCAAACCGCCGTAGCCAATATCATAAGCCCAGCCGTCTCCACCCATTATCCACACGCTCTTATGAACAAGATAATCTGCCACGGAAAGCAGTTTTGCGGCAGCAGGGGACTTAACGCCTTTTAAAATTCCTTTCAGCTTATCAACATTTTTCCTTTGAGCTATAATGCCGGCTTCGTCAGTTTGGCTTTGCTCTTTGAGAGCCGTTGAAAGGTCTGCCGGGATTTCGCTGATTTGCCCCAAAAGGTCTATTGCCTGCTGTGCATGCTGGGCTATGCCAAGGCGTATGCCCAAGCCGAATTCAGCATTGTCTTCGAACAGGGAGTTGCACCATGCCGGGCCCCTGCCGTCTTTGTTCTTTGTCCAAGGCGTTGTTGGCAAATTTCCGCCGTAAATTGAGGAACAGCCGGTTGCGTTTGCCACTATCATCCTGTCGCCAAATAATTGCGAAGCCAAGCGAACATAAGGAGTTTCGCCGCAACCCGTGCATGCGCCGCTGAACTCAAAAAGAGGCTCCAGCAGCATAGCGTCTTTGACACGTTTAAGGTCAATTTTTGTTCTGTCTATTTCCGGTATGCTGGCAAAGAATTCCCAAGCTTTGTTCTCTTGCTCGGCAATCCCGGTTTGAGGAACCATGCTTATGCATTTTTTGCTGCAAGCCTCCACGCAAACTCCGCAACCGGTGCAATCGTAAGGGCTAACCTGAACGCTATATTTAACAGAGCCTTCAAGCTGCTTAAAGTCTTTGCTTGCGTCAATGCTCTTAAAGCCTTCCGGCGCGCCGGCCAAAGCAGATGCATCGAACGCCTTTGTGCGAATTGCGGCGTGCGGGCAAACTATGGCGCATTTTCCGCATTTAATGCAATCCATGTTCCAAACAGGAATTTCCAAAGCCAAGTCGCGCTTTTCATATTTGGATGTAGCGGTTGGGAAAGTGCCGTCCACAGGCATTGCAGAAACGGGCAGGTCATCGCCGTAACCCTCTATAATCTTTGCGGTTACGCTGTTCAAGAACTTGTCGTTTGTGCCTATCAAAGCCGGGCGGAAAGTTTTTGCTGCAGTTACGCTGCCGGGAATTTTGACTTCGTGCAAGTTCGCAAGGGTTTTGTCCACGGCTTCCCAATTTTTGTTCACAACCTCTTCGCCTTTTTTGAAATAGGTCTTTTTAATGGAATCTTTAATGTGGTTAATTGCTTCGTCTTTTGGCAAAATTCCGGAAATAGCAAAGAAGCAGGTTTGCATTATGGTGTTGATGCGGCGTCCCATGCCGGTATCGTGAGCTACTTTGTAGCCGTCTATCACGTAAACTTTAAGTTTTTTCTCTATAATGGCGGTTTGAACCTCTTTTGGGAAGGAGCTCCAAGCCTCTTCTGCGCTGGCCTGCGTGTTCAGCAAAAACACTGCGCCGGATTTCGCAAAGCGGAGCATGTTTATCTGGTCGAGGTGCGGAGTGTGGTGGCAAGCGACAAAATCTGCCTGATTCAACTCGATTAAATATGGAGCATTAATAGGTTCTTTGCCAAAGCGCAAATGCGAGGTGGTGCCGCTGCCGCTCTTTTTGGAATCATAGACAAAGTAGCCTTGGGTGTAGTTGTCTGTGTATTCGCCAATTATTTTGATGGTGTTCTTGTTTGCGCCAACAGTGCCGTCTGCGCCCAAGCCGTAGAACATAGCCTGGAACAGTTTCTTTTCCAAGCGGAAAGATTCGTCGATTTTAAGGCTTGTGTTGCTTACATCGTCGTTTATGCCAACGGTGAAGTGGTTTTTGGAGCCTGCGCTTGAGGCGTTGTCTAAAACGGCTTTTACGCATGCAGGGGTGAATTCCTTTGATGCAAGGCCATAGCGTCCTGCCAGCACTTTTGGCGACAAACCGGATTCGCTTATAGCAGCCAAAACATCCAAATATAGAGGTTCGCCGGCTGAGCCAGGCTCTTTGCAGCGATCCATAACTGCTATATTTTTAACGGACTTAGGAAGAGCTGCTATGAATTCTTTTACGGGGAACGGACGGTAGAGATGCACGTTGAGCATGCCTACTTTTTGGCCTTTGCCGGAGAGCATTTCAATGGTTTCTTTTACGGTAAGGGCACCTGAACCCATAACCACAATTACGGTTTCTGCGTCAGCTGCGCCGGTGTATTCCACCAGGCTGTATTTGCGGCCTGTGAGTTTTGCTAGCTTGTCCATGTATTCCTGGACAATGCCGGGCGTGGCAGCGTAGAAATTGTTTACGGTTTCGCGGCCTTGGAAATATACATCAGGGTTTTGCGCCGTGCCTCGCAGCACAGGCGAGTCTGGAGTCAAGGCTCTTGCACGGTGCGTTGCCACCAATTCTTCGTCTATTAGGGCTTGGATAGTTTCCAGAGGCAATTCTTCTATTTTGATAACTTCGTGGGATGTGCGGAACCCGTCGAAAAAATGCATAAACGGTATGCGAGATTTGAGCGTTGCGGCGTGAGCCACTAGTGCAAGGTCGTGCGCTTCCTGAACGCTGGAACTGGCGAGCATGGCAAATCCTGTTTGCCTGCAAGACATAACGTCTGAGTGGTCGCCAAAAATGGAGAGACCTTGCATAGCAAGGGCGCGGGCGCTTATATGAAAGACCGCCGGAGTCAGTTCGCCTGCGATTTTGAACATATTGGGAATCATCAAAAGCAAGCCTTGGGAGGCTGTGAAGGTGGTGGTTAGCGCTCCGGCCTGTAGAGAACCGTGAACTGCGCCTGCAGCGCCTCCTTCCGATTGCAATTCTATAACTCTGGGTACTTGCCCCCATATGTTTTTTTTGCCCTGCGCGCTCCAGGCGTCGCAAAGTTCGGCCATTGGCGTGGATGGTGTTATAGGATAGATAGCTACAACTTCGCTAACTTTGTGGGCAACCCTTGCGGTTGCCTCGTTGCCGTCAACTGCAATCATGTTTTTTGACATATGTTCTCCGAAAAAGAATTGTGGAGTTAATCTAGAAAATTTATCTTGCCGCAAATATAACACGTTTACTATATTTACCCATATGCCGCTTTTTTGTGCTATTTTAATTGTTTGCTTATCAGGCTGTGCTCATCAGCTTGCCAAGCAGGAAAAAACTTGCCCGGCGGAACATATAAAAGGCACCGGCACAGGAGCAGGCGAACACGAAGCATTAATGCAGGCTCGCGCTGAAATTTCTTCGCAAATCCAGCTTTCAATAACCGCTGCGTATAAATCTTCCAATAAACAGACTATATTCGAAAACAAAGAGTTTACGGAATCAAAATACAAATCCAACATCAGGCAAACCACCGAGCTGCTAAATGCCCAAGACGTAAAACTTAAGTCCTCAAAAAAAACAGGGGAAAAGGTAGAGGTGGTAGCTTGCATGAGCCGCAAAGACGCCGCAAAGCCATATTTGGCCATGCTTCCACGGATAAGCGACTCTTTAAACCTTGCTGTTCAAACTGAGCTGGCGCAAAGCCACCCAAGGGGCAAAATAGAAGCGGCACGGGCTGCGGAGAGCTTGAGAATGAGGCAAATAATGGCTGTGCATGTTTTGCAGGGCTTGGGAGAAAATGCCGAGTTGCCAAACAACGCCTCATACGACAAAATGGTGAAAGACTACGGGGCTTTTTCTTCAAAATTCAAGCTTATATGGAAAGGAGGAGGCGAAGAGGTTTCCCAGATACTTTTATCTAAAATATCTTCCAGGTATAAGGTTGAAACGGGTACTTGCGTCCAAGGGCTTAAACTGATTCCCATTTCTTCGGAAATAGAATGCGCAAGCAGCCAATACGGCCCGCAATGTTTTTATTCGCCGGCCTTGGAAGGCCGCTCTTGCGAAGATGATTTGTATTTTACTGTAAAAGGGCAAAGGGTTCAGGGAACAGGGGAGAAAGACGAAAACGATGCGAAGCGCAAGCTATTCGCCCAAATTCCCAAAGCCCCTTTTTGGAACAACTGGTTTGAGGAGTTAGATAAATATGACGCGAATTGAAAGCGGTGGAGTTTGTTTTCCTAAGGGCTTTATGGCTGCCGGAGTTAAGGCCGGGATAAAAGCGAGCGGTAATTTGGATTTGGCATTGCTATACAGCAAAGAGCCAGCCATGTGCTTTGCTGCTTTCACAAAGAATCAAGTGCAGGCTGCGCCGGTTCTTTACGATAAGGGAATTTTGTTCAATCAAAATATTGTAAGCGCCGTAATTGTAAACAGCGGAAACGCAAATGCATGCACTGGCTGCCAAGGCTACATAGACGCAGCGACAATGGCAGAGCTTGTGGAAAAAAGATTGAATCTTGGCAAATTTTCTGTTTTGGTAAGCTCCACGGGCGTAATAGGGGAACCTTTGCCTATGGGGAAAATAGCGGCGGCAATTCCCGATATTGTCAATTGCCTGAAAGACGATGGCTCCGAGCTCTTTGCAAAAGCGATTTGCACCACGGACACAATATTAAAAACAGGATGCGTTTCTGTGCAAACCTCAGCGGGTGAAGTCCGTTTTGGCGGTTCTTGCAAAGGCTCCGGCATGATTCACCCCAACATGGCAACCATGCTAGCCTATGTTACAACCGATCTGATGCTCCCTAAAAGCTTTTCAACAGAATTCAAAACTATGGTAAACGAATCATTCAACTCGATAACTGTTGACGGCGATATGAGCACAAACGACACCTGTGTTCTTATGGCAAACGGGCAAAGCGGAATTTTCTTGAATGATTTGAGCAATGAAGAACAGGCAAAAGTTTGCGAAGCTCTCTTTGACTTGATGAAATACCTGGCTTTGCAAATAGTCCGGGATGGCGAAGGCGCTACCAAAAAGATTGAAATTGAGGTTTGCGGCGCACGCAGAAAAGCAGAAGCCATACAAGTTGCCAAGTCCATAGCTGCGAGCAGCCTGGTGAAATGCGCGTTTTTTGGCGAAGATCCTAACTGGGGACGCATAGTGAGCAGCGCAGGCGCAAGCGGCATAGCGTTTACTCCGGCAAAAATATCGCTTTATTTTGAGGACGTGCAGGTTGTCAAAGAAGGCATGCCTGTAAAGGCAGTAAAGGAGAAGCTCTCGGAAATTGTGAAAAGGAAGGAGTATAAAATTTCTTTGGATCTGAGCTTGGGAGAGGCAAAAGCTTCCGTGTTTACCTGTGATTTGAGCTATGATTATATCAAAATCAATGCGGAATACACCACGTGATTGTAATTGCAATAGCAATGGTGCTTGCGCTGGCGGCTTATGCGGATTCCATTCCGCACCCGCAAACCCGCTTTACCCAAGGGCTGTTTTGGGACGGAAATGAGCTTTGGGAGTCCACAGGGCTTGTGGGGCAATCCAAAATTTACAGAATGGACAAAAAAGGGGTGGCTTTTGACTCCATTGCCATGCCAAATTCCCATTTTGGGGAAGGCATTGCCAAAATAGACAACAAAATATTCTGGCTCACTTGGCGTTCCAATATGGGTTTTGTATTGTCTGCCAACCCTTTGCAGGCATTGGGGACTTTTAAAATTGCCGGCGAAGGGTGGGGGTTAACGGCTTGGAGAGGCAATTTGCTTATGAGCAACGGAACTTCTTCGCTTTACGTGCTTTCTGCGAAAGACATGAGCGTAATAGACAGTGTAAAAACCCAGGTTAAGTACTTAAACGAGCTTGAGGCGGTGGGTGACACCCTTTATGCCAACGTATGGGGTAGCGATTCCATAGCGGTTATGTCTTTGCCGGCAGGAAAAGTGGTTAAATGGCTGGATTTTTCGGAAAAGGCAAGGAGTGTGAGAAAGAGCTATCCTGGCGCAGAAGTTTTGAACGGAATAGCCTGGGATGGCAAAAATTTGTGGGTAACTGGCAAAAATTGGCCACAAATTTACAAAATAATAACGATTTTGCAGAAATACCCTTGACAAAATCGAAAAAAATTTCTATATATGAATTGGGTACGCAGCGGTAAATCCTCAAGACACTCTATCGCTCCCCTCCTGATAAGTTCGAGGTGCCTGCGTATCCTTCAAAATTTAATGTTTAGTGCGCAGAGGTGAATCCCGCAAATACTTCTCCAACCCCTCGGTCTAGTATGGGTGCCTGCGTACTTTTCTACATTTAAATCATGCGTTTACCGATATTTTTAACATTTTTGTGCTTTGCGGCCGCTTTTGCCGAGGAGCCGGGTGTGCAAGCAGACACTTCTTCGGCGAACCAGGCTGTATTGGCAGATGTTACCATTTTTTCGCAAATGCCTTTGGGGGCTGTATATGTTCTGTGGTCTAATTTTGATGCCATATCCGATGAGGTAAAAAAGCTGATAACTAGCCGCAGTTTTGTTTTGGAGCCTTATTTTATGCAAAACATAGACAGGGAGCAATTTGAGCAAAACCAGATTTTGCATCTGTTTAACGAGCAAAAACAAGCATTTTTCAAGCTATTCCCCGACGAGGACGAGGATTAAATTCCGTACATCCTTCCTGTATTCTCTCTGCATGCTTTGAATATTTCGTCAATTGAGACGTTTTTTATGTTTGCCAAGACCTGCGCTATTTGGGGAATCATGGATGGGGTGCAGGCTTTGCCTCTGAATGGCACGGGGGCAAGGTAGGGTGCGTCGGTTTCCAAAAGGATTTTGTTTAAGGGGATTGCGGCGGCAGCTTTCCTGATGGTCGCTGTTTTGTCAAAGGTTACTGCGCCGGTAAAGCCGAAAAAGTAGTTTCCTTTCAGGGACAGAACCTTTTGCGCAAAGCCTGGGGTGCCGGTATAGCAATGAATATGGGCTTTTATGTTTTCTCCGTCTATTTGACGCAGAATTTCAAAAGCATCGTCTTCTGCTTCCCGCAAATGAAACACAAAGGGCAAGCCGGCTTTCAGCCCTATTTCCAATTGCCTTAAAAACACTTTTTTCTGCAAAGGCGCATCATATTCCTTGTAATGGTAATCCAGCCCTATTTCGCCAAGAGCAAGCGTGTTAGGCAGCGTAAGTCCTTCCAAAATACCAAGTTCCGCTTGTTCAGAATATTTATCCGCTTCCAATGGATGAACCCCGAAAGCCCCGTAAATCTTAACATCATTTATGGATTTTTTCGCCAAAAACTCCTTTCCCCAATTGAAATCATTCGGGTCGCAGGCAACGTGCACAATAGCCTCCGGTGCAGGGTCTGTAAACAATGTTTCAACGGATTCTTTTGTCCATTCCAAAATTGTGTCTATGTGGCAATGAGTATCTATAAAAGACATATTATTTCTTATTTTTTTTGCCGCCTTTTTTCTTTGGCTGCTTGCGATGGTCCCAGGGCGCAGTGGGTTTTTCGCCTTCCCATAGGCCTAGCTTTTGGGCTTTTGCCTCTTTTTCGGCGTCTTCAAAATCCGTGCGTTTTTTGCTGTAGCTCTTATACCACCAAGCGTGTCCGTTTTGCAGCATCCACAGGGAAATATTCAGGGAATCTCCCAGCCAAGGCTCTCCAACTGTTCTGCCATAGCGGTCTTTGTTTTCAATGCGCAGGCGAATTTCCTTGCCTTCTATAAGGGCTCGCAAGGCTTTTCCCGACTCTTGCCCATAGGCTTGGTCTGTTTCCGGAGCGTCAATTCCAAAAATTCTGACTTTTATTACTTGCCCCCCTTCCTTCAATTTAAAAGTATCGCCATCGTGAACGTCTTGGGCAATGCCTTTAACCCAAGCTTCTGCGGCAAAGCAGAGAGAAACTGCAATTAATAAAAGGAACTTGGCCATTAATATAAGCGCTTTTTATGCTGCTCGGCGAGCTCTTTTTGCAGTTTTCGGCGCGCGGATGTGCGAATGCGCTTGTTTTTCTCTGACGGCTTCTCAAAACGCTGACGTTGTTTTACGTCTGAGATAATGCCGTTTTTCTCGCAAGATTTTGTGAATCTCTTTAAAGCCTTTTCAAAAGACTCATTTGGCTTTACTAATACTCCTAGCACAGGTGTCCTCTGGTTAAAAATTCAAATGAAATATAGAAAATTTTAGAGCGTTTGTCAAGGAAATGCAACATAAATGCCATTAAATGTCAACATATGTTTGCAAAATGATATTTTTTAATTTTTTTTGACGGCTTTTTGCCATTTTTTGCGTCTAAGTAAATATGGACATCAATATGAATTTCAAAAAAATGCTGCGGATAGCGGCTAATTCGGATTTGCCTGTTTTGATAACAGGGGAGTCCGGGACAGGGAAAGAGGTTGCGGCAAGGGAACTTCATGCTCTTGGCAAGAGGGCTTCCATGCCTTTTGTTGCGGTTAACTGCGGGGCTATTTCGGCAGGAATCGCAGAATCGCTTTTTTGCGGCCATGTTCGGGGTGCTTTTACCGGCGCGAACAGGGATCAGCAGGGTTTTGTGAGGGCTGCGAGCGGCGGGACTCTTTTTTTGGATGAGGTGGCGGAGCTTTCGCCTGAAATTCAGAAAAGCCTTTTGCGCACTTTGCAGGAGAGAACGGTTATGCCGGTTGGCAGCCAGAGGGAGATTCGGGTTGATTTCAGGCTTGTTTGCGCAACCCACAGGGATTTGCCGTTTTTGGTTGAAAAAGGGCTTTTTAGGCATGATTTATACTTTAGGCTGGCTGCTTTGCCCATAAAAATCCCGCCTTTGAGGGAGCGGAGCGATTTACAAAGCATTGCCGAGTCTATTTGGCAGGGCCCAGAGCCTTTGGAAAAGAGGGATTTCAATATTTTGCGAGGTTATTCGTGGCCGGGGAATATAAGGCAGCTTAAAAATGTTTTGGAGCGTTATGCGCTTTTCAAGGAGCATGGTTATAAGCTGGAATCGCTGCTGATGGCTGAATGCGGGCAATTGAATGAGCCTCCTGCGCAATATAAGCCGGACAACGATGAAATTGCGGAAAAAATAGAGGTTTGCAGGGGAAACAAGAGCCGTGCCGCAAAAAAACTGGGAATAAGCCGTGGCCTCCTGTATTATTACATGGGAAAGAGGGCACCTAGCAATACATAATTGTTTAACGGACAACAGCGGCGTTTTCTATATTTACCCCCAAGGAGAATTGTATGTTAGAAACTGATATTAAAGAGCTAAGGACGCAAGTGGACTTTAAGTTCAACAATGCGCAGGATTTAGAGCTACAGTGGGAAGCTAAAGCTTATGCTGATTGTTTAAAATTGCTCGACGAAGTTATTGCGAAAAACGGCTTATAGAGCTGCAAGCCCCTTCTATATCTTCATAATCGCTTAAGGCCTTGATTTTCGGATTTTTTCCGCAAACAGGGCAGTTTTCGTCTTTTTGAATTTTGACTTCGTCAAAGCTCATGCCCCAAGCATTGAACAAAAGCAAACGGCCAAGCATTGCGCTTTGCGTTACTATAAATCTCAAAATTTCGCTTGCCATAATGCAACCGATAACTCCAGGCAAAACACCAAGCACGCCGCTGGCAAGGCAGCTTGGAGCCTGAGGCGGAGGCTCTGGGTACAAGCAGCGGTAGCAAGGTCCTTCTTTGGCAGAAAAGAAACTGGCTTGCCCCTTTAGCCCGGATGCCGAGCCGTAAACATAAGGCACGCCGGAAAAAACACAGGAATCGTTTAACAAATAACGGGTTTGAAAATTGTCCGAGCAATCCGCTGCTATTTGATAGTCTTTTATAATGTCCAAAGCATTTTTCGCTGTTAGCGCTGTATTATATGTTATTATGTTTGCAAGCGGGTTCATTTCTTTTAAAAGATTGCTTATAGTCTCGGCTTTCTGCCTGCCAATATCCCCGGTCTTGTAAGCAATTTGCCTTTGCAGATTGGATAAATCCACTTGGTCAAAATCCGCTATGCCTATGGTTCCTGCTCCCGCCGCAGCCAAGTACATTGCAACAGGAGAGCCTAGCCCTCCGGCTCCCACAATCAGCACCCTTGCGTTTTTCAACCTTTCTTGCCCGCCAACACCGAACTCCGGCAGCAGCAACTGACGGCTGTAGCGAGCCATTTCTTCGGGGCTCATGCCTTTCCTAGCTTGTTCTGCGCATCCGTTAAATGCAAAGCGTCTATAATGGACTGCAAATCGCCCTGAACTATTTTCTCCAAGTTGTAAAGAGTCAAATTTATGCGGTGGTCTGTCACTCTGTTCTGCGGAAAATTGTAAGTGCGAATTTTATCGCTGCGATCGCCTGTTCCAACAAGGCTCTTTCTTTCTGCCGCTTCTTTTTTTTGCTTTTCGGAAATAGCGTGGTCAAACAAGCGAGAGCGCAAAAGCTCCATAGCTTTTGAGCGGTTTTGAATTTGGCTTCTCTCGGTTTGGCAAGCCACCACAACGCCGCTTGGAACATGCGTTATGCGAACCGCCGAATCAGTTTTGTTTATATATTGGCCGCCTGCGCCGCTCGCTCTGTACACATCAACCTTTAAATCTTCGTTTCTAATTTCAACATCAACTTCTTCCGCTTCCGGCATAACCGCAACCGTTGCCGCAGACGTGTGCACTCTCCCTTGAGACTCGGTTTCCGGAACTCGCTGAACCCTGTGCGCTCCGCTTTCAAACTTCAAAACGCCGTAAGCGCCGTCTCCTCGAACAAAAAGGCAAATTTCCTTAAAGCCTCCAACAGTCCCTTCGCTTATGTCTGTTATCTCAACCTTAAAGCCTCTGTTTTCCAAATACGCTCTATACATTTTGAACAAATCGCCTGCGAAAAGGGAAGATTCATCGCCGCCTGTCCCAGCTCTTATTTCCAAAATAGCATTGCGATTGTCAAACGGGTCCGGAGGAACCATCAAAATTTGCAGAGAGCTTTCCATTCCCTCAATCTGGTTTTCCAAAGGCCCAATTTCCGCCTTAGCCGCCGTAGCAAGCTCCGCATCGCTGCCTTCAAGAGCTTCTTTCCACTCCCTAAGGTCATTGCAAAGCCGCATATACTCGGAACCGACCGCATATGTTTTTTCCAAGGCCTTGAAGCTTTTGTGCAACTTTGAGAATTTCTCCGGGTCTGCGGCAACATCGGGCTGGGAAAGCTCCTGCTCAAGTTCTTCATACCTCTCTAAAAATTTTCGGACTTTTTCTTGCATATGAATTAAGTTTTTAAAATTTTATCCTCTGGTAAATAACAGATTTTTTATTTAAATAGGGTTGCAATGAGCTCCAAGACAAAAATATAGTTTGCTCGCCTGCGGAAGAAGGGGCTATTTTATATGCGGGATAAACAAAATCCAAGCCGCCGTATTCGCTAATTTTCGCATTCACCGGAAAGAAATCGTTTTCTTTTTGGGTGTAATCATAATCAGCCAGCGAGTGAAGGTTTTGCGAGAATAAAAACTCTTTTATTATAAGCTTAATAACTTCCTTTTCCCAATTTTTCTCGAAAATGCTCGCAAGCTCTATTTTTTTTCCATCTGAGATTGTGTAAATGCCGGTATTGGAACCATTAAACCCATTAATCCCGTATACCCCGTTATGCTGCTCATAATAAGATGTCACAAACTGCACGATTCCCGGCAGCGGAAAAGACACAGCGTCCGACAAATATTCCAATTCTTCGTTTTGGTCTTTATAAAGATTCAAGGCTGCCGCCGGCCCTTGCCCTAAATATTTTTCCCCGAATTTCTGCTTTATAAAATTCTTCTGCAGTTCCGCCAAAGCATTTTTGCTTGGCAAAGCTGCCGGGTAAGTGAAGGAATATCTCCCGGTGGAATCCAAAAAAACCGTGATAAAAGATACAATGCCATCTGCGCGCGCCGTTGCGACGAACACCAAAATTAACAATAGGAGCAGAAATTTGCTCATAAGCGGTAATATAGTAAAGTCTCTGCGAGTTAACCGGAATTTTTTCTACATTACCTCCGTGCGTTTAACTTTATTTTTTGCGATTTTTTTTGCTGTTGGCACTGGCTTTGCCGCCTCGCTCATTGGAACAGATGCTTTGGGCATGGAACAGGCGCCTAAAAACGCTGCTATGGCAAGAACCGGATTTATCTCGCAAAATCCGGCAGTGCATGCCTTTGAAAACAAAACCAAATTCGGAACCACAATCCTGTTCGAATACACAGAAGCTCAAAAAGGCAGCAATTCCACAACAATGAATTCATTTACCGTGCCTTCAATCTCAATGGTCTTGCCGCTCGGATTTTTAGGCACATTCAGCATTGGCCTTGAGCAAAAATATTTTGCGAGCAACAGGCTGGAGCTTATAGACACGGCTCTAAACGCAAATATATTGCTCACTTCAAGAGTTGGCATTTACGAACTTTTGCCAAGCTACTCTGTAAGGCTTCCCTTCTTTTTAAGCGACTTTGCCGTTGGAGCCTCTTACAGAATTTTCTTTGGAAATTCCTACTCTGCAATAGAGAGAGGCTACGGGAACGAGTGGGGAGAAGACTCATGGATGGCTAGGAACAGCTTTATAACAAAAAAGGAAACGAGTACTTTTGAATCCAGCTCTGACTGGTGGCGAAATTTTGGATACAGCCTGCACATGCACAGAAAAACAGTTGATTACTTCTTCTCTTATTTTCCCTCTGTTCAAATGGAAAAAAACATAAAAGAAAATGTTCAATTCATAGTCACAGACACTCTGCAATCGAACAGAAGAACCGAGGTTATCGATTTGCCCAAGCGCTTTGCCGGCGGTCTTCACCTTCGCTTTTGGCAAAACCAGAATTTGAGCCTTGTATATGAACAGCAAAATTTTGAAGAAAGCGTTTCCTCTTATTTTATGGAATATAGAATCAACGGCACAGGGCTTCATTACAGTTCTTTTTTCCAAAGAAACGATTTTGGCATAAACGCTTGGTATGCGGAAAAATATTTAAAAGATGTCAATGAATACGGAGCCTCTCTGTTTTCCGATTTATTGCTTGGACGCAGAGGAACCCTTGTTGGCATTGCTTTGTTTGGCGGCTACAGGCAGGCGAAAGAGCCATATTGGGACGAGCCGTTTTTTGGTTTTAAACTGAGCCTCACAGGTGTTGGGAATTGGGGCTCAAGCGTGCGCCGCAGATAGTTTATGAAAAATTTCGAATCTTTAATCACTCAATTTATGCAAAACGCAGGCCTTGAAAAGAAATTTTCAAAGGAAATTCTGCAAGAGGCTTCAAAAGAAAATTTTTCCAAAATCAAAGGCAGGGAAGATTTTCGCCATTTGCATATTGTGTGCATAGACCCAGATGGCGCAAAAGACCATGATGACGCAATAAGCGCAGAAGAAACCGAGCAGGGCTATATTCTGGGAGTGCACATAGCAGACGTTAGCCATTTTGTAAAGCCAAATTCCGCTCTAGACAAAGAAGCCGCAAAGCGAGGCTACACTCAATACCTGCCCTGGACTGCGGTTCCCATGCTGCCAGATATTCTTTCCTCGGATTTATGCTCGCTAAGGGAGAACGAGGATCGTTTTGCTTTTAGCTGCATAATCACTTTAGACAAAAAATGCAAAATTCGCAAATACCGTTTTGCGAAAAGCATAATCAAAGTTAGCCGTTCCATAACCTACAAACAGGCTATGATTTTTTTTGCTAAAAAAGACAAGAACATTTGCCTGCTTGCAAAAGTTGCCGCCGCTCTTAAAAAGAACAGAGATGTTTTGGAAATGGAAAGCACGGAATACCAGTGCGTTTTCAACGAAAAAGGCGAGCCTGAGCGCATTGTTCCAAGGGAGAGCGACAAAAGCAATTCTTGGGTGGAAGAGTGCATGCTGGCAGCAAACAAATGCTGCGCATTGGAGCTTCAAAAGCGAAAACTATGCGGAATTTACCGCATTCACGAGGCTCCGGATCCAAAAGACATAGCGGAGTTGATGGGGTCTAACCCGAATTTGTTCTGGTGTTCTCCCATTGACCCCGGCAAGCTTTTAAAGAACTACAACGCAGAAAACAGCCAAGACAAGCGAGTTTTTGAATTATACAGTCATTTGGTAAAAAGGGCAAAAGGCAGTCCTGTTTTAACAAACAAAATTTTGCGCAGCATGCAAAAAGCGCAATACAGCGCAGAGTGCAGCGGCCATTTCGCATTGCATTGGAAGGATTATGCGCATTTCACATCGCCAATTCGCCGTTATGCGGATTTGTGGTGCCACAGGGAACTGTACGGAAATAAAACTGGACATGGGACACGGGACATGGGACATGAATTATGTGCCAACCTCAATGACGCAGAAATAATAAACCAAAAATTGGAACGAAAAGCGTTGAAACTTTGCGCAAGTTATCTTTTGCAAGACATGGTAGGGCAAACTTTCAAGGCAGAGGTACAGGGCATAGAGGAGTTTGGAATTTTCATTTCCATTTCAAGCGATGTTATTGCCATTGCAGACGGTCTAATTCATTTGCGTGATATTCCCGGAGACTTTTATGTGTACGACGAGTCGAGAGGAATTTTGTTTGGCAAGCGTTCAGGCAAAAAATTCAAAAGAGGCGATAAAATCACAGTGCGCTTGATTAAAGTAAATGTGTTAAAAGGCGAAAACGATTTTGAGATAGTGGAGAAAGCTGTGAATAAAGAAAGCAAGCCTCCTTCGCCGTGGAGAAAGAGAAAGGGCTAGGAAAAGCCGTAGGCTGGGGGTTGTTGCGGATTTTTCTATATTAATGCAAAGAGAGGTAATCTTATGGCAACAGCGACAATAGAACCGAAAATTGCGGTAATGGCAAATGAAACGGAGATAGCAAACGCTATGTCCGTTTTTGGGCTTGGTAATTTTGCCAACGATATATTAGACGAAATAGAAATTGACAGGCAGCTACAGATAGGCATAGAGCAAATAAAAAGAGGCGAAACTCTTACGCTTCAAGAATTTGAAGCACAGATGAATGAAAAGGTCACAAGTGGATATTACAGAAGTTAAAAAGCCTGCAATTATAGCTTTGATTTGTAAAGAGCAAGTGGATAAGGCTGTTAAATATTTGGAAGATAACTATGCGCCAACACAAGCAGAGTTGCTACGAAGCCAGTTTTTGAAAATTGTGAGGCTATTGGAAATTATGCCTGGATTAGGCACGCCTTACAAAAACGGAATGCGGAAAATGGGTTTAGGCAAATTTCGCAGATACAACATCTATTATAGAGAATTAGAAACCGAAATAGAAATTCTCGGCATTCTGCACACAAGTCGTGGGGTAGAATTTACAGATATATATAATCCGCAATTATAGGCGTTTTCCGCAGCCATCTGGGTAAGCGGCGAAAACTCATTTTTCATCAAATCGGCGTCAAAATAATTTCTATTTTTACGCATTATGAAATCCCCTGCATTCAACACAATTCTGGAAATCCTGAAAATTCTGGTTCAGACAAAAGGGAAATATAATGTCAAGAATTATTCGCATTTATATTCAGGGTAAGGCTCGCCTTACCCCTACGAAATGCCGATAAACATCGTTTTTGTCCCACATATTTATGCAATATTGTTTTGAACCGTGGGGTAGGGGCAAGGCGTGCATTGCCCAGGATCAATTTCGTCATTTTCGTGGAATATTTGGCGATATTGTTAGTTGCGCAACAGACACAAATCGGGGTTCAAACGTTTTAAGATTCTTACTTAATCCTCCACACAACGCACGGAATAACGATCCGCGTTGTAACAGGTATTGGAAATATCGTTGTAGCCTGACCTCATAACCCAATTGCAACCATCAGAACTCCACCAATAACCTTTGCCATCAAATGCGCCGCTATGGCCGGCATAATTGCCGTAGCCTCCAGGCAATGCCGAAAAACCGTATTCATTTGCGCCGTCCCAGTTTTTTGCCTTTAATTTTTTCCCTGCTGCCGCAAAGCCTCCCACAAAGTCTACAAGAATTTGCCACTCCTCGTTACTGGGCAAATGCCACCCCGGAGGACAAGCCGTCATAGCTGTTTCCCAAGTATATAACATGCCGTATTTATCGCAAGTATCCTCGTAATTTTGCCTGTTGCAACTACATTCTCCTACATTATAATTCAAATTCTCCGCCATCCAATTTTGATTGCCTATTTTAATTGTTTTGTATGTTTGTCCGCCATAACTAAGCTTTCCGGAATAAATTGAATTATCCGCTCTCCAATCGTAAGCATTGTCCCTCTCAAACTCCGTGCAAGAGAGCAACAGCAATGCTACAACCATGCCAAGTCTCAAAAACATATATGCACCCCAACTCCCAGCCCAAGAAAAATGCCGCCCACAATAAAAGAAACATCTCTCGCATCCCTTGCCTTTTCCACTTTTCCCCAAGCCTTGCCAAAGTCTGAGCGAGGAGCAGAAGAATCCAAAGAACGATATTTATCGCGCATGTCCCTAGCCTCTCTGTCTTTTAAATAACCGTTGAAAAAAGCCGCTGCGCCCACTATGTCAAACGCAAGAGCCACCCAAAAAGAAGCATTGCTCTCGGATTTCTTCTGCTCAAACTCAGGCTTGTAACTATCATCGTATTTTTGCGAACCCATATTACCCATATTATGCTTATGCGCAATTTTCTCATTGTACCTAAGTTTAACATTCACCGCTTCTCTCTCGTTGCCTATATCGATAACCGAACACAAAGGAACAGGACCAATGAAAGGCGTTTCTCCTGCCTGCTTGCCATTCACAAAAACCGGCTCGTTCACAGGTTCTCCATTGCGCTCCGCACTCAGCGCCAAGCCGCCTTGCTTAAGTTTTATGTGCTTTGCCATATCAAAAATTTCGCGACTGCCCTTGCTTATTTCAACATCAAAACTTATGTCCTCATAACACCTGTGGCTAAGCTTAACGCTATATTTATTTGGAGACAATATATTTTCAAAAGACGCTGCTGCCTTGCCGCCTATAGCTATGTTCCAGCTTTCATTTTCGCCAATGCTACCGGAATAAGCAGGTTTTATATTCAAAATGCCGAATTCAACTTCAAAATTGCCATTGCCGCTGCTTGACACGCTGCTTATGCCGCCGGCAAAAGACGGAGAACCGGAGGAAAGTTTTTTGAATAATGCTGGGGATTTTTCATTTATAATAGCGAGCAAGCCGTATATGTCTTTGGCTGTGCCTGTGAACGAACCTACCATAGTTCCTTTTCCGCTTTCGTAAAGTTCCACCTTAATTGTCAAATCGCTGCCAAACCGCCCGGTGCGGCCTTGCGCTACATAGTCTGCGTTTACTTCCTTTCCAAGTTGAGCCAAGCAACTCGATTCTCTGCACTTTTTTGCGGCTTCTTCCTGGGAACCCAAAAAAGCAACTATGCTTTCTTGGGTCATAACTGCGTAGTTTCTCTGCGACAAGTTTTCAGTAGCAATTTCACGTAACCTGTCCGTTAAATGCGTCAGTTCCAAAGCCGCAATCTGCGGCTCGCCATCGTCAACTGCGTTTATTATAGCTATGCGCTTCTGCTGTTGCCCATAAACGGCAAAAACAAGAAGAAGCGGAATAAGCCTGATTACGTATGCCATTAGAAGGTTAATTCCATATTCTGCAAAGCCGCGCCGCTAGCACCTTTGCCCAAATTATCCAAAACAACCGTGACTTGCCCGAATTCATCGCGAGCAAACACAAAAATTTTCGCATTGTTGGTTCCATTGCAAATCGTTGGATCCAATTTATCCGGATTTTCGCCAGCAACGCTTACATATTGGCAATCTTTGTAATAATCCGCAAAAAATTCTTTCAATCCGGAAACGCCAAACAAGCCAACCGTCACTGCCATTCCCTGATAATAAGCCCCAAGAATAGGATTGAACAACGGAGGCTTAGCAAGCCCGGCAATTTTTTGCATTTCCGGCAAATGCTTGTGGTTAAGACCAAGAGCGTAAAGTTTTGGAGCAAAAACCGTATTTGAGCATTCTTCAATCATTTTTCTGCCGCCACCGCTATAGCCAGTTAAACTGTAACAGCTCAAATTTTCATCCGCTTTTATTATGCCCTTCGCCACAAGCGGATAAACTGCGAGCAAAAAACCAGTAGCATGGCAACCGGGATTTGCTATTCTTTTTGAATTTTTGATTTTTTCCCTGTGCTCATGCGAAAGCTCAGGCAAGCCATAAGCCCAGGCATCGTTTGTGCGATGCGCTGTGCTCGTGTCTATAACAACGGTGTTTGGATTCGTGACAAGCGCGGCGGACTGCCTTGCGGCATCGTCTGGCAAGCACAAAAAAGCAACGTCGGCTGAGTTTAAAAGCTCTGCTTTGCGAGCAAGGTCTTTGCGAAGTTCCGGCTCTATTTCCAAAAGCTCCACATCACTGCGAGCTTGCAGTTTTTCAATTATCTGCAAACCCGTTGTGCCTTCATGCCCGTCAACGAAAACTCTTCTCAACCCTATTTCGCCTTGTTTGTAACCCAAACGGAAACCGTAGCTTCCACGCCGGAAAATACTTTAACCGAAACAGAGTAGTTGCCGAGCTGCTTTATAGGCTCTGCCAAGACAACCTGCCTCTTTGCGATGTTAAAGCCTTTTGCCTTGAGAGCTGCGGCAATATCTGTAGCGGAAACCGAGCCGTAAAGCCTTTCGTTTTCCACAACGCTGCGCTCAATGGTAATTTCCGTAGCGGAAATTTTAGTGGCAATGTCTTCGGATGCGGCAAGTTCCTTGCGGAACAGGGCTTCCATAGCAGCGCGGTTTTTCTCCAGAGAGAGCTTTGCCTGCTTGGTAGCTGTTACGGCAAGGTTGCGAGGGAACAGGTAGTTGCGGGCAAAGCCGTTTTTAACCTGAACCACATCGAGCAATTTTCCAAGGTGCGGGACTTCTGCTTTAAGAATAACTTCCATAACTCCTCCCTTACCTTAAAGAATCCGCTACGAATGGAAGCAGAGCCACGTGGCGAGCGCGTTTAATGGCTTCTATAAGCTCGCGCTGGTGCTTTGCGCAGTTTCCGGACAAGCGGCGAGGCAAAATTTTGCCACGGTCTGAGAGGAAGCGGCGAAGCATGGCTTCGTCTTTGTAATCTATAAAGCTGATTTTATTTTCGGTAAACCAGCAGCTCTTTTTGCGTGGAACGTTGGTGGTACGTTCGTTCTTTTTTTCTTCGAAGTTCATCAGTCTGCATCTCCATAGTCTAAGTCAAAGCCGTCAGTAGCATCTGTGGTGCTTACATGATCTTGGTTGTAAACTATCTCGGTCATCGGATAGTCTGCCAGTGTTAAAAAGCGCAATATATTTGTGTTTATATTGAATCCGCGCTCCAAATCCAGAACAATTTCGCTATTTGCCTTGTAATAGAATATCACATAAAAGCCGTGCGTTTGTTTGCGGATTGTGTAAGCGAGCTTGCGCTTTCCCCATTTGTCGCATCTCTTGACTTCGCCGGAGTGCGAGAGGATTTTCTTTTCAACGGAGGCAATCTCTGCCTCAATTGCTTCATCTGAAATCATGGCGTCTATGACAACCATAGTTTCGTAGTCTTTTATACCCATAAATGTTCTCCCTATGGACTTCAGTCCGCTCCCAACATTAGGAGCGGAAGGTACCTGCTTTTTTTGCAAGTAGCATAAATATAGAAAATTTTGGAGGTTTTGTCAAGTTTTTGGCGCTTTTGGGAGCTCGGTTTTTCTATTTTTCTTTACATGAAAATACTTATAATAGATGATGAGCCGCTGGCTCGGGTTAGAATGCGCAAGCTGCTTTTGGAAAGCGGCAAGGAATTGGAAATAGACGAAGCTGATGGGGCAGACCAGGCTTTGGCTAAAATAATTGAAAATAAACCTTTTGCCGTTTTTTTGGATATTCAAATGCCTGGCAAAGGCGGATTTGAGCTGGTGGAAGATTTGGTTAAAATTCCAAAAGAGGATGTTCCCCATATAATTTTTGCCACCGCATTCGATGAATATGCTATAAAAGCCTTTGAAAAAAACGCCATAGACTACCTGCTTAAACCAATAGAACAGGACAGGCTTCTGCAAACGCTTGAAAAATTAATTGCTTTGGAAAACACCAACAAGGGTGCTATCAATCGCGACTCAGCAGATATCTTTGAAAAATTGAAAACCATGATAGAAAGCAAAAACGAAAAATACTTGCATAGATTGCAGGTGAAAATTGGCGACCGCACCCTGCTCATAAACATCTCGGACATAGTGCGCTTTGAAAGCGATGAAAAATACACCGCCGTTTACACAAGCGACAGCCGCTATATAATAGACACTCCCATAATAGACTTGGAAAACAAGCTGGCCCCCGAGGCTTTTATCAAAGTTCATCGCGCGCACTTGGTTGCGGTGGGCAGAATAGCGGAAATACGCAGGCAATTTCCCGGAAAACTAGCCGTGATATTGAACGATAATGCCAAAACTGTAATCCCGGTAGGCAGAAACTATGTGGACAAGGTAAGGGATTTGTAATTTTCTATATTCTCCCTAAGAGCTTGGGTAGGGAGCGCTTTATTTATATGACAGCCATAAAAGGAGGTTTTTATGCGTTTTTGCGCATTTGTGCTTGTTATTATATTTAAGGAGGCGAAATGGTCGATTTTTACGAACAGGAGCTAAAAATCCTGCAAAACTTAAAAAAAGATTTTGACAGCTCTTATAAAAACGCCGAGTTGAATTTTGACTCGGAACAGCTTTTATTTGGTCTCGCAACTTTAACCGCAAGAATTCGCAGGGAAATGGCAGAGACGGAGAGCGAAATAGCACGGGATTTTGTGGAAAGCGTTGCGCCGGAAATGCTGCTGCCGCTGCCGGCACGCTGCTTGGCGGAAATAATTCCCTCGCCAAGCGACAACCGGGAAAGAACAATTCCAAGCGGAGCCATGCTTTTTTCGAAAGGGAAAAAAGAAAAACCGTTTCTGTGGCGAGTTGTGGGGGAGCACAAGCTAAATCCTGCGCAAAAAATAATCTCGGTTAAGGCAGATGAAGATTGCCTGGAATTTGAAAGCACAGGTTGCGGGCCTTGGATTATTTTTATAAACGGAGGCTGGGATTTGTGGCGCTTAATGCTTGAGCACGCAAAGCCTTACATCATTGCCAAGCCGCAGAATCCTTGGGAGCTGTGCAGGGATTTTTTTTGCTTTGAAGAAAAATTCAGATATATTTACATGGAAAATTTACCTAAGAAACTCAGATTTTCAAGAAACATTCCGGTGAAAATATGTGCTGAAAATTTTAAGCTCAATGTTTTGCCAATAGAAAACGCTTTTGAGCAAAACTTGGATCCCGTGCTTTTGGAGAGCGGGGCGTTTGAAGCAAAAATTTTTCCAAACGAAGAGCGGCAAATTATTCTGCGCTTAACGGAGGTGTTGGCCGGGAATGCGAAAAAAGCGAGCTTCAAAGAAATAAAATATCGCTATGATTCCGGTGAAATACGTTTTGCGGATTTGCCGCCGAACTCGGACATGCTTTCCATTGCGGCGATTGTTTGCGATGGAAACTTTGCGACCGCAGAGGCGTTGCAGGTGAAAAATTCCGCAATGCAAATGTGCGAAGTACGCTCTGTGATAGATGTCCGGCCATTTTTGCCCTGTGCGGAGTCGCCGGAATGGGAGATTTTGGGATTGTTGCAGCAAAATTATCTGCGCTTTTTTGAAAAAGATGTCTTGAAAAATGCTCTTTGCAGATTTGAAACCCGTTCATACATTGCGCAAAACATAAAAAGCGTTTCTCTGGAACATAAAAACGCTGTGTACAAAGGCTGTTTGGTTCCTTTGGCGAGCGTAAAAATAATTTTATCTTTGGATTATACTCCCGTTCTGCATGCTTTTGGCGAAATGCTTTATGAACTATTCAAAAAAATTTTTATTTGCAATATGCTGGTTGAACTGATTTTGCGAGTTGAACCTTATGGAATGGAGCTTAAATGGGAATAATGCATTCTTTTTTACAACCCTTGCAAAGCGATGAAGAAAAATGAGAGAATCGCAAAAAATATCATGCACAAAAATGCGCCGGCTCTCAGGCGGGCGTTTTGCAAAATGCTCGCTCCGTTAACGGCGAACAGCAGCATTGGAACAAGAGTTGGCGCAATGTAGCGATAATCCTGCATGCTGCTTACGGAATAATATGCTCTTGCGAAAACCAAGCTTGCGAGCATGGCTAGGAAAAACAGCAAGCTCGGCAAATCCGGAGTCCTCATATTTAAAATACCCCAAATAATCAGCAAAAAGAAAACCAAATTCAAAACATTCATAATGTTCGCAAAAATTCTTCCAACGCCTGAGTTCCAAACAGAGTATTTCCCGTACAAAGTCGATTTAACAAAGGAATTCCAGAAATATTGTTCGCTATCATCGTCTGTGTAAGGCTTTGTCAAATAATCCCTCATGTCAAAATACGCAAAACTTCCAAATGAAGTGTGAACAGTCAAATCCTTGGCTGGGTCTTTAATTGTGTAATCAGGAATTATATTGTATTTTGACGCAAAAACGGAAAGCAGCGCAATTGCAAAAATTCCAACGAGCACAGCGAGGCTTGGCAATCTCCAAAAGCGGAAAATTCCGCAAACAAAAATAATAAGCAGAACTCCCAGAACAGAAAAACCTGTTAGCTTGAACGCGACGGCAATGGCCGCTCCAATAAACGCCAGCAGCAAATGCCCGCTTCTTTGCCCAGTCCACCAAATTTGGGTATAGAACATGCACATCAAAGCGCCAAAGTAAAAAGGCGCGTCGTTTCCAATGCGTGGGGCAACCGTTACAAATCCCGGCCATAGCACAAAGAGCAAACAAGCCATCCATGTTAGCCTTGTGCTGCGAAAAAGCCTGTATAGCAACGCAACTCCAAAAGCCAAAGACGCAAAGGAAAAAAGCATTGAAACTTGTTGCAAATAGCGGATGGTTGGCTCCGTATAAGAAAAATACATTAATCTTACGCAAACGCCCAAAAGGATAAAAAGAATTGCGACGTTGCCAAATTTGAATTTTTTTAAAATAGAAGAGAATGAAAGCAAAAGGAGCAGAGTGAAAGCGTAATGCATCAAAGAGAGGCTTTTGAATCCGTCATGCGGCTTTTCCGTTTGCATAAGCAAAAAATACACCACAGCCAGCACCGGAAGCAGGTACAATAAAGGTTCTCGCAGAATTCTTTGAGGCATAAAGGCAAAATAGAAATATTTTTCTATATTTCCCCTGTGCGCAAGTTTTTAGCCATTTGTTTATTTGCCTTTATTATGTCGTTTGGAGCGGAGCGAACATCTCCTACCATATCCGTTATGCAATTTACGGACAACAATCAGGGAGCCGCAGCTCATAGCTATGGAAAAGTCATAGCCGCAATGTTTGGCACCCATTTGCGGAGCGAAACCAATTTCATTGTGCTTGAGCAGGGGAGCCTGCAGAAGGCCGGAGCCTTGCTCTCAGGTTCGGTTTCAGCCTTAGGCTCGTTTATTCAAATTGACGTGAAATTGATTTCGACAAATTCCGGCGATGTTATGGTTGCCGAATACGCAGAGGTAAATTCGCAATCGGAACTCAGGAGCGCTATTTCCATACTCGCCAAAACAATAGAAGACAAATACCTTAGGCAATGGATGGGGGACTTGCAGATAACGGTTTTGCCGGCAGAAGGCGAGGTGTACTTAAATGAACAGTTTATGGGAAAATCAAGCTTGGCTAAGCCGCTTCGCTTAAACAATATGCTTGAAGGCAAATATGCCATTAGAGTGCTTGCAGGCGGCTATCAAAAATCAGAGCAGGAAATACAGGTGCAGCCCAGAACATTGCAAAACGTCCAGGTAACTCTGCAAAGCTTGCCCGGAAGCATTCGCATTGAAAGCGAGCCTTCGGGAGCAACGATATTCATAAACGGGCAAAATATGGGAAAAACACCATATAATATGGCATCAATAGCCCACGGCAGCTATAAAATAGAGTTGCAAGCAGAGAATTTCAAGCCTTTTACCAAGGCTCTGCAGGTTCAGTCTGGCCAGCTTACTGAACTAAAAGCCTCAATGGAAGTTATTGCAGGTTCGCTGTTTGTGCAAAGCACCCCTTCAAATGCGCAGGTCTTTGTAGGCGAAACATTTATGGGAATGAGTCCTCTTCTTTTGGAAAATGTGAGCCCCGGCACGGCATCGGTTTCTTTGCGTTTAAAAGGACATTCGGAGCACAAAGAAAGCGTGAAAATTTTGCCCGGCAAAAAAGCGGAAATAAATGCTGCAATAAAGCGCCAAACAGGAAAATTGACAATGGTATCTGAGTTGCAAGGGCTTACCGTTAAAGTAGCGGGGGAGAGTTCAATGGTTTTGGAAGCGCCGTTTCATAAGCAAACATTAAACGCAGGAGAGTATCAAATAACTGTTTCCAAACCGAAGTATTACGATAAAGTTTACAGCATCACCATAAAATCCGATGAGGAATGCCGCCTTGAAACTGATTTGATTTTGAAACCTGGGCGAATATCTTTTGTGGAAGCCGGAAAAATTCCGACAGACGTTTTTATAAATAACCAGTACAAGGGAAAGTCCAGCAAAATGACTTTGGAGCTTCCAGAAGGGGAGCATGAAATTCTTGTGCGAAACTGGTTTAACGAAAAAAGATGGAAAGTTCAAATTTATGCGGATAAAACCGAAGAAATATCTTTGCAGGAGTTTACGCAAAATTCCTCCTTCTCATGGTGGGGTGTTTTAGCTGCGGCGTTAATTGCAATACCGGCTTACATTGTGGGGGATAAATGAAAATCAAATTGCTCCTGCTTTTTATGCTTCTGTTTTTTTCACAGATTTTTGGCGCTCATTTAACATATTACGGCCCAAGCGGCTACATTTTTGTGCCAAGCGGCTATGTCGCAGGGTATTCAAAATACACGGGATTTATGGATGAAGAATTGTCTCTTGCGTTCAGGTCTTCTTTTTCTTTTTTTGGCAGTGAGCAGGAATTGTCTTTTTCATCGGTGTATTTATTTGTTGACGAAGACGATGGCTATGGGCCAAAAAAAGTAGCAGGCGGTTTGTTGCCCGTTATTCCTTCCGTGAAATGGAACATAGAAGACAAAAGCGGAAACATTGTTCGCATTGGCTATTCTGTTGGTTATACTTATGTGTATGGAGTGTATGCCAGCGCAACATCGCAATTGATTCGCACTCCTATTTTGCAGCCGGAGCTTACGGGTGCTATTAGCTTGTGGACAAAGCGCGGCTATGGGCTTATAGGTTCCAGGTTGCAGTCTGCGGACTTGCGGGGAAATCCGTTGCCATTCGCAGTCACTGCGGAAGCCGGGTGGGCAGGCTCTATGAACTCAATTGGCGTAACAGAAGAATCCTTTTTTGCTTTTGGCACGGAGCTGAATTTGGGGAGAAACTTGTCTGTGCGGTGCGGTTATCGCATAGACCCTTTTAAATATTATGATTTTGACGACAACGGCAAAAAAATAGCTCCTAAAGAAGGCCAGAACAAAGACGGAAGCTGGAGCTTGAGGCTGGAGTTCCATTTTGACGGCGTTAAAAATGCGGGAGGCAATGCTAAATGAAATATTCCCGTTTAATTGCGCTGTTTTTATTTGCCGCTTCTTTTGCTGCCGCCGTGGAGCGCATTGGCGCGCCGGTTTCGCCTTCGCTTTGGGATTCCTATTTGCCAAACCCTGCGCATCCTTCTTATGCTTCAAATTTGGGAGCTTTGCTGGAAGGCCGTTTGACGCTTGGATTTCAGAATACAAGTTTGGGGCATATGTCCCTTTCGGTTCCGGGTTTGCAAATTATTTCTGCCAACACGAGATGGCAAGTGAAACCGGATCAGGACAGGTGGTCTTATGATTCCAAGCATGCCTATCTTGCGGAGAATGGCCGCTACAGGGGTTTGTTTCTTGTGGCTGGCGGCGGCAGGCTTTCGAGCATTTTGCCGCTAAATAACTGGGACTTGGGAATTGGCGGAACATTTAAGAGCCTTACTGTGGAGGATAAGGATGAGGAGGAAATTTGGAAGGCTAACTGGCTGGGGCTGAGTTTTTCTCTTTCTGTGAATTCCATATTGCTTTCCGGTTCGTGGGATAAGTACGAGCAGCGTTATTTGCTTGCGTATAATGATCCGGGCAATTTTCAGGCCGGCATAGAGTTTTATCAGCATTGGGATGCTATTTCTTCTTCTTCTTTCGGTGCGCAGCCGGGAATTGAGTTGACTTTTTACGAGAGCATGAAGTTTCACAGCGGTATGCGTTGGCAGTTTGCCGAGTCTTACAAGACCAATGTGCAGAAGAGGGTTGAATTTATGCTGAATTTTGGTGTGGGTTTCAGGTTTCGTCCTTGGCGTGCCGGAACGGACCCTGCTTGGATAGATCCTATTGTTTCTCCGTTTGACGCTGCTATTTTTTACGATTGGGAATTGTCGTTTGATGTTAGCATAGACACGGAATACAAAACCTATTACTGGCTTACTTCCATATCTAAGTGGTTTTGAGTGCGGATGAAAGGACTTGAACCTTCATGCTGTTGCCAGCACTAGAACCTGAATCTAGCGTGTCTACCAATTCCACCACATCCGCAGCGTAAGGGAAATATAGAAAATTAAAGAAGGAAGAAAAGGAAAAGAAGAGAAAAGCCAGATGGGTCAGAGTCTTTTTTTGCTGGGGGCAGCGGTTCCTCAAACTCCGGATGTTGCAATGTTTTTGCAAGTTTGTCGAGAAAAAGACTTAAATCCTTTTTTGACTCCGTTTTGTGAAGCATCTTAAAGATATCTTTTTCAACATTTAAATTCATAACATGAGCTTTCGAATAAGGCTTTGATATTGTTATTTGCAAAAGATATGAACAACCTCTGTTTTTTGCCCAGCTTATTTGCTGGTCTATATCATCTTGGCTCACTTCAGCAGATACAACAAGCTGCCGTTTATCAGCTTGTGATTTCATTTTTTTCTGCAACACGCCAGACTCTGTAAAATCAGCGGAGCATATCAACTCGGGTCTGCGAACTAATGTATCTTTTTTTACGGGAAGAAAACCAATGGTGAATCGCAACCCGCCGCCTATTGATCTTTTTCCAAAAAACATGGCTCCGCCAAAAGCTTCTATTCGAAGTGGCAGAACTTCTCTGGGCCATGTGAGATATCCAAATGAATTTTCAACAAATGGAGCGTAAACATCATCCTCATATATATCTGAGCGATATGCAATGCCACCGCCGCCGCCCATATAAAAAGTGTTAGGCTTTTTGGAAAATGGATATAAAATGCGAGCACCAAGGTTGTAGTAGTTTCGTTCATCATTGATAGTCATTTTTGCATTTAAAAAGGCTTCTATCCAAATAGTTCTTATGTCCCAGAGGTATGAAATGCGCATATCGAAAAAATGGCCAAATTTTTCAGAGTAAGAATATCCGCTAGAAAATCCAGGTACGTTTATAACTTTTCTCTTCGATGTATCCTCAAATTCAACAACCTTTTCCAAAGCCTCAGCCTCCTCAGTCTCTTTGAATTCCGGGTGTTGCAATGTTTTTGCAAGCTGCTCAATATTTGCATTGTATTCTTTCTCAAGAACGTAATCGCCTGTGTTTAAATTCATAACGCTGATATGCCCTTTTGTTATTTGCAGCAAATACAAACAATCTTTGCTTTTTGCCCAGCTTATTTGCCCGTTTATATCGTTTTTGTCCAACCCCTCAGACACAACCAGTTGCCGCTCTGTCATTCTGTTTTGCAACAATTCCGCTCCTTCAAAAGAAACTGCGCATATCATCTCCGTTGCGCAAACAGAAGCTGCCAGTGCAAGGTAGAGCAATGTTATTCTGGTGGGCATTTGTTTGCGTAAAGTAGAAAAATTTCCTGCGAATTTACTATATTATACATATTGAACCTAGAAAAAGGAGGTTGAGATGGCAAAAACTAATATTCATAAATTGGCATTGAATTATTTTATAAAGTGCCAAAAAGAGCTTTGCAAAAAATACAATGGCAAAGAACTTTTGATGCATGGGGCAAAAGTTATAGGGGCTTATGATTCGTTTCACGAAGCCGCAGCCAATGGTCGCAGGCTATTTGGCTCAGGTAACTTTTCTGTGCAGGAATGTATTCCTGGCGAGGAAGCTTATACTGTTGATATTCAACCACTAGTACTCGCATGAATTTAACTATTGTTCATCAAGGTTTTGCTAAAAAAATAGTTAGCGATGCCGTGATAACTTCTGTTGAAAATAATGCCTCAGTAAAGGTTATCGCAATGTGGGATACTGGAGCAACCAGATCTCTTATAAATGATAATATTGTCAAAAGTTTAGATTTAAAACAAATAAACCTTGCCCAAATCAAGCATGTTGCGGGGACAGAAATTTATCCTGTGTATTCTGCTGCTCTCAATGTTCAAGGCGGATTAAAAATAAAAGAACACAGATTCGTTTCCTTTCCGAGCATTCATACTTTTGATATGATTATTGGAATGGATATAATTGCTTTGGGAAAATTCTGTATAGAGAACAGAAAAGGCAACTCGGTATTTACTTTTGTTTGTTCGTAGCGCATATTCAAGCGCATTGCGTTTCAGATTAATATGCTACGTTACAAGCAACAAGAGAAGAGATGATATTATAGACAAGTAGCCGTAGCCTCCTATTTCTAATTGCATAGGCTTGCCGCTTGGGCCGTTGTCGCTTGCAAAATCCGTTATGGCATTGAAACCTCTAATTCCAAGCGAGAAACTTTTGCCAATATGCCAACCAAAACCATAAGCAATCCCTAAATCAATAGCAGATCTCGGTTCGTAGTCTTCGCTTATACCTCCGTTTTTATATGTGGTTCCAAGAGGAATGTCCAGTTGAGCCCCAATTTCCATGTAAAACACCGGACCTCCAAACGGCATAATTTTAAACAACGCCGGAATGCTTAAAGCAATTTCTTCTAATTTCTCTTTATAACTAATGCCGTTATTTGATCCTTCTTCCAATGTAATTGTTCTTAGCACCAAACTCAGCTCAGGCGTAAAAAACAGAGTTTTGCTAACAGGAAAATTCATTGCTATTCCGCCTTTAAAACCAGGTCCTGCCGGCCCTCCCGGTACTAGATAAAAATTATACGCAAACCTGCTTTTGATTTTTGATTCTGTTTTTTCAACTTGCTCTTTTTGCTCTTTTTGTTCCTTTTGTTTCTTTGGCTCTTTCGGCGGCGGCGATTTAGGCAGAGTATCCTTTTTGGCTAATGTATCTTTTTTGGCTAATATCAGAACATACCGCAAACCACCGCCTATTGATTTTTTTTCGTGAAACATGGCACCGCCAAAGGCTTCTATCCGAATAGGTGTAGTATTACGTATCCATGCGAGATATCCAAATGAATTCTCAACAAAAAAGCCGAGAGAATTGTTATTTTCATGTCCCGTACCCATTCCCCATGAAAAACCGCCGCCGCTGCCAATGTAGAATGTATTGCGCTTATCGGAAAAAGGATATAAAACACGAATGCTAGGTTCATAGTAGTAGCGCTTATCTTCAAAACCTATTTTTGAATCTAAAATAGCTTCTATCCAAAGAGTTTTTATATCCCAAGTATATGAAATGCGTGCGCCAAGCATATGTCCAAAATTTTCAAAACGAGCATACCCTATAGAAGTTCCAAGCCCGCTTATAGACTTTCTCTTTGCCGTATTCCCAAGTTCAACAGCCTTTTCCTTTTCCACAGCCTCTGCCTCCTCAGTCTCTTTGAATTCCGGGTGCTGCAATATTTTTGCGAGCTGCTCAAAATTTGCGCCGTGTTCTTTCTCAAGAACATAATCGCCTGTGTTTAAATTCATAACGCGAATGTGCTCTTTTGTCATTTGCAGCAAATACAAACAGTCTTTGTTTTTTGCCCAGCTTATTTGCCAGTTTATATCGTTTTTGTCCAACCCGTCAGACAAAACCAGTTGCCGCTCTGCCATTCTGCTTTGCAACAATTCCGCTCCTTCAAAAGAAGCAGAGCATATCAGCTCCGTTGCGCATAACGCTACCGCAAACGCAAGGTGCAAAAAAATTATTCTAAACAACATATCACTTCCCTATGCAATAACTGCTAAATATAGAATTTAAAATACTTTCATCTGAAATTTCGCCCGTTACAGAGCAAAGCGCGTTTCTCGCATCGCGCATTTCAAAAGCTGCCAGCTCAACTGCGCCGGATTGCATGGCTCTTTGAACGCACTCCTCAGCTTTTTTTATGCATGAAATTTGCCGCTCGCTGGTTATCCAAGCCTCTTCGCTCTCCTCTTTTGGGAAAAAGATATTATCCAATGCATCTCTCAATTCTTTTATGCCAAAATTCGTTGCTGCGGATGTTTGCATTGCCGTAGGGGCAAAAGATTTTTTGCCCCTACAACAATGCAAATCACCATGCGTCCCAACAATCATGTCTGCCGTCTTCTCCCATTCTGCAAATTCCGCTGGCAAAGGAATGCTGCCATCTATTACCAAGATTTTTAAATTCGCCTTGTTTAAAATTTCTTTTGTTTTTTGCATGGCTTGCGTGTCAATTTTGCTTTGAGCTTCGCTTGCAAGCCCTGCGGTGTCTATCAGCAAAATGTCGCCGCTGGGCAGGCTTAGCGGAACTTCCACAAAATCGCGCGTTGTGCCGGGAGCTTCGCTCACAAGCAGCCTGTCTTCCTTAAGAAGCGCATTTATCAAACTGGATTTTCCCGCATTGGGCGCGCCAAACAAAACTGCTCTTGGCAACTCATTCTGGGCAACCTTAAATCTTTTCCTTAAGCTTTGCAATTGCTCTAAAACACTCTCAACTCTCCACTCTCCACTCTCAACTCCTCCAACGTTTTCTGCGAAATCCACATCCAATTCCAATGTTGCTGAAATTTGTTTTATGGTTTCTGCCAATTTTTTTATTTCATCGGAAATTTCGCCTTTTAATAATTTTTGGGCGTTGGCTAAGGTTTTGGCGTTTTGGGCTGACAAAATATCGCCCACGGCTTCTGCTTGGGTTAGGTCCATTTTGCCGTTTAAAAAGGCTCGCTCTGTGAATTCACCCCTGTTTGCCGGGCGCACTCCTTTGACTTGGCATATTTCTTCTATCAATTTGCGGATTATAAACGGGTTTCCGTGAGGAAACAGCTCCAAAACATCTTCGCCGGTGTAAGAATTGGGGGCGGGGAAAAAAATGGCTATGTGGTTATTTATTAGGCTGGCTAGGCGAGGCTTCATTTTAAAGCCGGGCAGGACTGTTTTGCATATCTCTGGCACTGCCGGGCCGCTTATGCGCAGAGCGGCAATCGCGCTTTTTCCGGGCGGGGTAGCTAGGGCAACAATGGTCTCAGTCACAGGAGGGAAATATAGTAAATAAGGTTAACTTGGACATCATGGCTAGTGGAGAGTTGAGAGTGGAGAGTGGAGAGTGAAAAAACTTGAAAAACGTTGTTTTTAGTGAATTTAAGCGTTATATGCTAAAAATAATTCTCAACTATCAACTCTCAACTCTCAACTCTCAACTAAGAGGAGTTAATATACATTTTACTATATTAAGAGTATGAAGAAATCCCCTTTTGTTCGCTTTTTTGCGCTTTGCGCCTGCGCTTCCCTTTCATTTTTGGCTTGCTCGGATGAAAAGAAAGACCCTCCAACCCACAATGAACTGTGCCTAAAAGGCCTTTCCAAGGAATGCTTGACAGGCTCTTGGAGGCTTGCTGGCATAGAGAACGATAATGATGGCAATTATACTGAGGTTGCGCAGGGAAATGGCTCATTGTCTCTGGATGCGGATGGGGAATATGGCTTTGAAGGAGCTGGCGGCAGTTTTAATACACATTATGGCTACTGGACTGTTAATGGAAACACGCTATCCATAACTTGTACTGCTGGAGACTGCCCTGCGGGAAGCAATACAACCGTGGAGGCTAAAATAACAACAACAGGCGCAGGAGCTGTTTTAAGAGTGCACGGAGCACCATTTTCGGATTATAGAGATGGAATTAATGCACCCAATCCGGTTGAAAAATACACTTTTATGCAATAAAAATCACATAAAAATGCAAAAAAACACAAAAATGATGAATTTTTGCCAAAAACGTTGCTAAGTATGAAAAAAATAAGTATATTATTTATATATGTGATGACATGAACACGGAGTAGCCATGTTTAAAAAAGGATTGCCTATTTTTGCTTTTGCGCTTGCCGCGCTTGCGTCTGGCGTTTTCGCTCAGGCACCAACTGCTGATTTAGATGTTATAGTTAGAGACTTTGCGGTGGATGCGCCGGGTTTTGAAGAATTTCTAAGTTGTGATGCCGCAAGTAACCCTAATTCTACCGGAATATGCTTTCAGGGCAATAAATATATGTACTGCTCGGATGGCGGCACCCAGCTAATGTATGATGCTATAAATTGCGATTCTGGAGCGAGAAGAGGATATAAAAATGGGCCAGACGCTACTATAACAGGGGATGGCACCGGTTGTTGGGAAAATAAGGCTGGCCAGCCGGTAAAGGTAACCAGAGGCATGGTTGGGGAATGGCTGTACTATGAAAAAGATCGTTGCCCTGAAGAAGATATAATGGAAGATCCTGATGGTGACCGAGATCATATAAAATACCGCTATTGCGCAAGACCTACTGAAGGAAATGGCAATTGCGGCAGCGCAGGCAATATGGTGGGCTGGTTTAGAAACGGCGGCAATGAAAAGTCTCTTAAAGACGTGATAACATTAAACCGGCAGGCAGATGGCACTTATCAAATAAATTACGATTACAACACGCTTACAGATTGGCAGAATGGCGATGGTCCAGACAATGGTTTTTTCCCGCTTGATAAATTTGATGGCCAGGGCAATACTTGGGGCAGGCAAAGCTTGAATTTTTGGTGCCCGACAGCAGGTACAACCGGCACTACTCCGGCTAATATTTGCCAAGATTGGTATAATGCCGGCGGGCCGAGAAATCACAATGCGGCAGCAACTGCCGCGACCAATAGAGGCGCACGGAATAAATTGCATAATTACGGCTTTTCATTGGCCGGCTCCGGTACTTTTAAATACCTTCAAGGTACCAACGATGTGTTTGAATTCATTGGCGATGACGATATGTGGATATTTATTGACGGCCAGTTAGCCGCTGATTTGGGCGGCGTTCATTTGGCGGCTCCTGCGAAATTGAACATCAATGAACTTGCCGTAGCCAGAGGCTGGGAGTATAACTCCACGCATTCTATCAATTTCTTCTATATGGACAGGCAAACGGATGGCTCTAATTTCAAGCTAAAAATGTCCCTTAGCGAACTTTCCGCTTCTAGGTTCGGCGCCCCGACCATAAACAAGACCGAAACCACAATTGCCGATGACAACTCCGCTTCTACCGTTTTATACGCTTCCACAGAATTGGATATAAACGATATAAAAGATAGATTTGTGGGCAACACCTCAGAATATCCCATAATTGTCAAGCTGGCGGGAGGCAACACCATATGCGGTTACAGGCTTGATGCCATAGAGTATTCCGGCAATATGAAAGCAGAAGGGCAGGTTTATAAAATTGAAGGAAAGGTTATTTGCCAAAATGGGGAATTCGATTTGACCACCGGAGATTCGCTCAGCTTTAATGTTAATTACGATCAATCTACCACAAGCGGATATGTGAATCCGTATGCTCTTAAAACTCAAGTTCCAGTTTACAACAAGTCTCGTTCCAGAGCTGCAGACATGATTAAAATGGCTGTAAATACAAATAAATTAAAACCGGATGAATTTAAACCGGAAATTGTTGACGATGATCCATGGAAGCCGCCATTTCCGGATCCTGATCAAGTGTTTGGCCAGGGAGCCGCAGGTGGCGGAGCAGTTGGCTTTGGAGTTGGCGGAGGCCCTGTGCCGGGACTCTCAAATTTCTCTCCAAAAGGAGGATTTAGTTCTGAAGGCAAAGTGAATTCTTTTGGCACGGTTGGCAACATAATTCCTGCAAATAGAACAGGCGAATTGGTTATAACTGCCTATCCCAGCGGTAACGATCCTACGGAAATGAAGAATATTGTGGATGGAAATTTCTTCGGGTTGCCCCCATCGGCCAATCAGAATAACGGCTTATATGGCGTAGCAGACCCATCCAAACCCAACAAAGTTGATGGCGAAGTAACCGGTGGCTATGCATTTGTTAAAAATGGCTTTACCAATTCGCACAATGAAGGCAGTGTAAATGGCTCAATGCAGATTTCGCCAACCCGTTGCGTTAGTACAATCAATGGCGAGAAAGCGAGAATTAATTGCTTGAATTTCAATCTCGTGGCAACGCAGCCGTTCCAGCTAGCGGTCACAGTTTACGACCAAGTGGGTAATTTTGTGACTCAGTATAGGGAAACTGTAACCGAGCAGGAGTTCAGGTACATAACACAAGGCCCAAATTATGTTTCTGGCGTTGCCCAGCCGCGCCAAAGCGATGTTTGCAAAGCTCCAACAGCCGGCAACTACGGAGATAAAGATGTTCTGACTACGAATGGCAGAGTCAATGTTGGTGTTAATATTTATCCGTTCTCGCAAAATGGCAGAAAGTTTGGCAATGGCGTTTATATTGT
>Ga0181987_12180_pt1 | contig 36033 bp, 23 predicted proteins | sample TergutCo191P1_FD_120224 | JGI IMG/M metagenome (GOLD analysis project Ga0181987, IMG submission 120224)
TACGGCGGCGGCGTGTATGTTATTGGCAATAGCATGTTCATCATGAACGGCGGGAAAATCGACGGCAATACCAACAGCGGCAACAGCGGCTGCGTGTATGTTAGTAACAATAGTATGTTCATTATGACCGATGGCGAAATCACTGGCAACAACATTTCTAGCACAAGCATAGGCAGCAAATTGGGCGGTGGCGTGTATGTTAACAACAGCATATTCACCATGAACGGCGGCAAGATTAGCGGCAACAGCGCAGCCTACACCGGCAGCAGCCCAAGCTACACTAACAGAGGGTATGGCGGCGGCGTGTATGTTAGTAGCGGCACATTAACCGTAGGCGGCACGGCGGAAATCAGCGGAAATACAGCGCAAGGGGAAACGAACAATGTCCAGCTTAGAGATGGAGCTTACATCACGCTAGGTTCATCCATTGCCGCAATGAAAATCGGAATTTCAACAGAGACGGCAAGTGGCGTTATCGTGGAATCTGGTGCAACTTCAAATGATGCGCAATACTTCACAGCAGATGCCGGAGGAGATTACAAAGTTGGGTTTGGCGCAGGCGGGCAGTTGGTTATCTCAAACAACACGCTTTCCGTAACCTACCACGGCAACGACAACACAGGAGGCACAGCGCCTATAGACAACGCACCTTATATCAGCGGCGCAAGGGCAGAGGTTCTGGGCGCAGGCAGCTTGTCAAAAACAGGCTATTATTTCACATTCTGGAACACGCAGGAAGACGGCTTGGGAGACGATTATTCTGAAGGCGACGAAATTCAAATTGATGATAACACAGAACTCTACGCACAATGGGAACCAAAAACAAAAATCGCAAAGCCAACTTTAGCGCAAAACGAATTCACCTACAATGACGAAGAAAAAAACGCAGAGCTTGACGCAACCAACGCCGCTTACACGCTGAGCGAAAACACTGCAACCAACGTAGGCAGCTACAAAGCAATTGTAACATTAACCGATACAGTCCACACCGAATGGAAAGATGGCACAACAACAGACCTTGAACTAGACTGGTCAATAGCAAAAGCCGACCCAAGCTACACAATCCCAACCGACTTAGAAGCAACCTACGGCGACCAGCTTTCAAGCGTAACTTTGCCAAGCGGCTGGACATGGGAAAGCACGGGAACAGTAGGCAACGCAGGCCCGCAAACGCACAAAGCAACATTCACACCAACAGACATCGCAAACTACAACACAGCCACTGGCATCAACATAACAATTACTGTAGCCAAAGCCAACCCAAGTTACACAATTCCAACCGACTTAGAAGCAACCTACGGCGACCAGCTTTCAAGCGTCACATTGCCAAGCGGCTGGGCTTGGGAAGAAACGGGAACAGTTGGCAACGCAGGCCCGCAAACGCACAAAGCAACATTCACACCAACAGACATCGCAAACTACAACACAGCCACTGGCATCAACATAACAATTGCCGTAGCAAAAGCTAACCCAATCGTTCCAGAAGTTCCCGCAAACCTGACCGCAGAAGAAGGGCAAAAGCTGGCAGAAATTGTGTTGCCGGAAAACTGGCACTGGATGGATGACACAGAATACGTAGGCACACACGGAACGCAAACACACAAAGCAACATTCGTCCCCGAAGACACGGAAAACTACAACACAATAGAAAACATTGATGTAAAAATAACCGTATCAAGCGAAGTAACGCCAATTCTCCATCATGTCCCATATCCCATGTCCCATGTCCCAAAGTATTATACTTTGAAGGGTATTTCATTAGGCACCACAAAGCCCACCGCGCCCGGAATCTACATTGAAGCAATAGGCGTAAAAGCAAAGAGAATCGTGGTGAGGTGAAATTTTCTATATTCCAAATATGAAGCTCAGAAATACTGTTTTGTTGGTTGCGGCTTGCACTCTGCTCGTTATGGCTTACAGAGTGCAAAAGGGCGATACTCTTTGGGATCTAAGCGATGAGTATTTAAAAGACCCCTTTGCTTGGCAGGATTTATGGAAAGTCAATCCACATATTGCGGACCCCCATTGGATTTACCCCGGTGATTCCATTTGCTTTCCGGGCGACGGCCCTTGCCCCATAGTTGGCAAAGAAGGCAGCTCTTCTCAAGAAAAACCTCTGAAAGGCAATGCTAAAGATTACGGAAGCGAACCCATTGCAAAAAACAGCAACGAGTACAGGGAACACGAGAAACCAAAAATCTTTAACTCCTATTACCAAAAACTGATGCCAATATTGGAAGACAATAAAAGCGGCAAAGGCTGGTTTCAAGTGTATAACGACGAAGCCAACAGACCAATCAACCATTCCTTGGAACATGAAATACTTCTTGGCTATGGCAAAAAGGCTTACCCTAAATTAAAAGCAGGCGACATGGCCGAGCTTTGGACAAGCAGAAAGGTTTCTGTTCCCAACAGCATTGGCACCTCAGACGAGTATTACCTGCGCCAACTGGCTGCCCTTGCCAAGGTGACCGCTGTTGGCGATTCCCTTTCCCGCGCGACTATATTGCAGTCTTTTGCGACGCTTTCTGTGGAAAACGCTCTTTCTCGCCCGCACAGGCCGGCTAAAGCCATAGATGTAAAATCTTACAAGCCTCTTAAGCAAGCTAATGCTAACGATATGGCGCAAGTTGTTTTGTTTATGGACAAGAGCCTTGTTCCGAACTTGTATTCCTATGTCCTTATAGATATTGGCAAAAAGGGGAAATACATGCCCGGCAGCGCAGTGGCTTTTTGGGATATGGACAAAAGAGACCCGACTTTGCCGCCAAGGCTTTTGGGTAGAGGCATGGTTGTGTTTTCCGATGACGATCGCGCGACTGTTTTGATAAGAGACCTTTACAAGGCAACTCGCCGCATAGATATTGGAACTCCGGTTTCGCTGACTCATTTACCGGTGATGTAGCAGGGTGAAAAATCCTTTGTATTTTCGCTTAACGGCGTTTTTCTTTTTTGTCAGCCTTAGCGCTTGCATACTGCTTTTGCTGAGTATTTTGATTTTCTTTAACTTTCCGGATGCCGGCATATGGTTCGCAGAATTGCTTCCTTAGCGGTTCCGCTCAGATTGCTTTTATTTTTGGCCGGCATTTTGCTCGCTACTTTTGTGCTTGCGATTATAGGTTTCAGAAGCATTGGAAAAGAGAAATTGCTTGCGGAAAAAAAATATGAAAGCGCAAAGGCAAACTTAAAAACCGCTATTATTGAAAGCTCCAAAAAAGAGACGGAGGCTGTTGTAAAGGAAATTCAAAGATTTTCCCATAGCGAAGATTATTTGCAAGATTCATTGCCGGGCGTTTTGTCCGTGTTTGTTTTTAAAGACGGAATTTTGGCATATCCAAAGATAAGCGAAGAAAAAGACAGCGAGTTCTATTTGCTGGAGCACAGCGACGCCCTTGCGCTTAAGAAATTTTTGGATTTGCAAAAAGCCAAGAAGTTTGCAGAGGCCAGAGAATACGCTTTGGAATCGGTTAATTCTTTTATGAAAAATCCGAGCATTGCCCGTTTGGACTGGGATAGCTATTTTTTGGAAAAAATTCTGAGCGACATTCTTTGCGGACAGAATTTGAGCAAGGCTGAGGCGGAGAAATTTGGTGTTGTTTCCGGCAAAACAAAGAGATTTTTGCAAAGCTTGAATACATATTCCGAACACAGGGATTTTTTGCTTGCGCTTGGAAGCTATGCCGGTTATTTAAATAATGACTATTCTTTTATCAAGCATAAGGGAGAAGTTTTTTTGGTTGTCAATTCTATTATAGCCAAGCTAAACAATGATTTTTATTCCGGCAAAATGAGCAATGCCATAAGAGAGACCGCAAAGGAGTGGAGTTATATTCCGTATTCTGTTTCGGGAGAATTTCCTTTTGGCGAGTCCAATGTTTTAACCGAGGAAAATATTATAATTGAAGAAGACTCTGAGGCAAAGAAAGGAGACGAGACTACTTTTCTTTTGTTGATGCTTGTTTTTTCTTTGGTTATTCCTGTGATAGGCGTTGTGGTTGTGTATAGAGGCATTTCCAGAGAAAGGCAGCTCAGAAAAATGAAAGATAATTTTCTCTCTGCAATGTCGCATGAGTTTAAAACGCCGCTTACATCCATAAAAATGTATTCCGAGCTAATGACTAGAAGGCCGGAAAAAATCTCTGCCTATACCGGGGTTATATTGAAGGAAACCAATCGCTTGGAGAGTTTGATAGAGGCTATTTTGAGCTATACAAGAATGGAGAGCGGCAAAAAAACTTTCCATTGGGAGAGCATAGATTTGTCTGAGTGCGTTAACAAGGTTTGCGATTCGCTGGATGTTATTGCCGGAGGTAAAGGCTTGGAGCTTAGGAGGGAGGTAGCTGCGGATTGCAAAATAACAGGCGACTATTCCTCTATTTACAGCCTTGTTCAGAATTTGGTGGATAATGCTATTAAATACACATTGGAGGGTTATGTTTGCGTTAGGCTGGAGCAAGACCTGCAAGCTATTTCTTTTTCAGTTGAAGACACGGGCAAAGGCATTCCTGTGAGCGAGCAGAAAAATATATTTGAAGGATTTTACAGAATTGGCGATGAATCCACGAGGGAAACCAAGGGCTCAGGCTTGGGGCTTGCCATTGTGAAACGCACTGCAGATGCGCACAAAGCGTTGATAGTGTTAAAAAGCGCCCCCGGCAAGGGGGCTACTTTTACGGTTGTTTTTAAAATTTAACAGAAGCGTCTAGAGCAACTGTTGTTGTGAATGGATCGTTTCCGGAATCTTCGCCGAATGAGAAGACTACGCATGTTCCGAGTCCAAGGTTGCCAACGCTCATCAAATATCCTGCGCTGGGTTCCAAGAGAAGGCCTCTTTTTTCGCCACCGGGTCTGTGTACTGAATATTTCAAGCCAAACTCTTCTCCTTTGTATTTAGACTGGGTAATGCCGGTTTGCATATCAAATCCGAGCCAAATGGTGCTTTTTGGGGTGAATACCACATCCAGCTCAATACCGGCAGCTAAGTCCATGCCTCTGGCAAATTCATAGTTATCTCTGAATGCCGGGTCTTTGGAGTAGATTGTCAAGTCAACGCTTGAGCCGAGGACTAGGGCTTCTGTTATGGGAGTGGAGAACTGGAAGCCGGGCTTTATGCTTGCGGCTGTGCTAGCTATTGGCACTCCAAAGTCAAAGCTAAAGCCAAATACAGGTGCAATTTGGAAGCGCATGCCAAGCACGGGGTTGCCATAGGCATCTCCTGACCATACTGAAATCAATTCAAAATTCTTTGTAGGGCTGTAGCGAATTTTGAAATCTGCGCCATTATCGGATTCATCTCCTTGACGCCATTGCGCAAAACCTATTTTTGCTTCTCCTTTTCCGTCTTCAATCGCAGGGAATTTATCCCAAGCGGCGAACGCGGACACTGCGCAAAGGGCTGCTGCAGCAAGAACTTTTTTCATAAGACACTCCTATTTTAGGGTTTTATGCATAATAATTTAGAAAAAATTAACACGATTGTAACAGTTTTGTAAAAAAATAATAAAAAATGCCTCCTAAGAGGCGTTTTTTCGGTTAATTACGCTGCTTTTTTCGTTTATAGCGTACAGGCAAAGTTGGGACAGCCGGTATAATTCGTTTCATAAATTCGTCAAATAAAGGTACCGTAAAAGCCGTATCTCCGTGCCTGGGGCTATATATCATTCCTTTTGTTATTAAACTTGCGCGCAAAGGAGAAATGCTTTCTGTAGCAACGCTCAGAACCGCCGCTATATCGCCGGAACGTTGCGGTTCATTTCCCAATTCTGCTAATGCCCTCAAATAATCTTGCTCTCTTGGAGTTAGTCTGTCAAAGCGTACTCTGAAAAAACTCTCGTCTAAATTTGATATTGCCATGCGATTGGCTTCATAAACATTGTTTATATCAATAGGAGAACTTTTGGCTATATTCCAAGATTGAAATCCCCATTCCTGTAAAAAATACGGATAACCTTTGGTTTGCTTGTATATTTCTGCCAGAGCTTCTTTTGTGAATGTAACATTTTCATTCATAACAGGTTCTTGTAAGGCTATATTGGAATCAAATTCATTTAAAGCCGCCGCTTTAGGAAAAACAAACAATCTTTCTGCATATGATTTTGCTTTTCCTGTATTGCCTAAAAGCTGGGGCAAGCCTGCCCCAATAAGTATAACTGGAAGCTGTTTTTGCGATACTTTATGAATGGCCATAATCAAGGCGCCCAATTCGTTTTCTCGTAAATATTGCAATTCATCTATGATAATTGTCGCGCTGCTTTTTGTTTCTTGAGCTGCTTCACCAACTGCTACGAATAAATCCGCAAGGTCGCTTTCCAATAAACCACTATCTGCAACTCCTATTTCTGCCGGTTCGCTTATACTTATTTCAATTTCGCCAATGCTAACTTTTAGCCCTGATAAGAAACTTTTCAGAATTCTGAGGGCTTTTTTTGTTTTTTCCCCTAATTTTGTCGTTTTGTCAAATGATAATAGGATTTTGCGCAAAGCCGGAACCAGTAAATGCGCTATATTTGCATTTTCCTGAGCTTCAATCATTACGGTTTGGCTGCCGGAATTTTCAGCTATTCGTTGAATTTCAACCAGCAAAACAGTTTTTCCGACACCTCTTAAGCCTACTATAAACGGGCTTCGCTCTGCCTTGCCTTGTTGGATTCTTTTAATGGCTATTTCCGCATTTTTCAATATATCGGAACGTCCGGCTAAAGATGGAGGTTTGTTGCCTGCTCCGGGAGCGAATGGGTTAGTAATTGGGTTCATATTGTCAAATATAGAAAATTTATCAAGGTTTATCAATCTTACTAAGGTTTATTAATCTTAGTAAGATTGATAAATTTTATCAAAAATCAGATAAAGTCCATTTCAGCTCATTTGTGAGAATGTTGTTCGTGTTGCTTTGTTTAAAAGCGTTGTTGGAAAGAGAATTGGATATTTCATAAATTTTATTCCAGCCGCTTTTTGCATTTATGTTAAGGTCCACGACTACGGTATATTCTTGCCAAGTTATTTCCGCATCGCAAGTCATCGTTGCCTTTTCTTGGATATAGCTGTATTTAATTATTTCTTCTAGCAAAGACGCATATGATTTGTTATATTCTGAATAGAGCATGCTCAAAATGCCAAGTAATTCATCTCCATCATACAGCAAGAACTGCGCATCGGTGGTTTTAGCGCCGCTTGGGAAGCTGGAGCAAATGAAGCCTTCCGGTTGTTGCAGGGTTTTTAAGCATCCTGCCGGGGGTGTTGGCAGCGGGGATTTTAGATTGACCATGCCATTTGTTACGCTTCCAGCGACAACTATGTCATCGCAGAGATATCCGCTGTCATTATCAAAAAACCTCATTTTAATAGTTCCATTGCTGGTATAGGCACTGCTATCTTCTCTGAAGATTTGCGATTTTTCGTTAAAATTGAATCCTCCGCTTCCGTTGTCGCTGTCATCGGAAGAGCATGAAAGGGTGAGAGCCAAGGCAAGCGTAGCGCCGGCCGCGAGTGCAGCGTTTTTAAACAAGTTCATAAGAAACCTCCGTTTTTCTTGTTTGTACGTTAATATAGTAAAATTCATTGTGCCCCCAAAGAGGGGGCAGTTTTTAAGCTAATAATTAAAACTTAACCGCTGCGTCTATGCCGATTGTGGTAACAAACGGATCATTGCCTGCGTCTTCGCCAAAGTCGAAAGCTACAAAGGTTCCAACAGAGATGTTGCCAACAGAAGCTACGTAGCCAATAGCTGGCGATAAGCTGAGGCCTTGGCCAAGGTCTTTAGCTTTGTTTTTTTCGCTGTCTTCACCTATGCCTGTACCAACGTCAAAGCTAATCCATATTGTGCTTTGACCGATGGAAAGATCCAATTCAACACCTGCGTCTAAACGCATAACTTCGGTATATTCATATTCAGCATTTTCCATAGGTATGGTAAACGCAACATTGCTACCCAAAGCAAGCGCATCGCTTATAGGCATAGAGAATTGAATATTTGGCGTGAAACTCCAAGCAGGGATAGGAATTGGAGTGCCTATATCAAGACCTGCGCTCAAAACAGGTATAATTTGATAGCGTACGCCAATCACATGATTGCTACCCATATCCACTTGGGACAGCAATTCCAAATTTTCCATTGGGCTGTAACGGATTTTAAAGCCTAAACCTTGGCCTTCGTCGTATGCCTGACGGCCACTGGAATAATAAACTTTGGCTTCTGCTTTTCCGTATTCAATTACCGGGAAATAATCCCAAGCGGCAAATGAAGATACCGCGCATAGAAGGGCGGCTGCTAGAACTTTTTTCATAGAAAAACTCCTTTTTAAAGATTTTATGCGTTATAATATAGAAAATAAAATAAAAAAAAGCCTCCAGTGGAGGCTTTTTTACGATAAAATGCAAAAATTAGAAGTTTACTGCGACATTTGCACTGATTAAAATCGGCATATCTGTGGTCAAATAGCGTGCATAGTAATCTTCACCGATTCCAAAAGCTACGCTTGCGTCAACAGAAATCATATCGTTAATTCCATACACAACACCTACATAAGGCATAATGCCGGTATATGTATCGCCAGTATCATGACCGTCTTGCTGGGGTTTTGTTACTTGCATAGCTACATCAATACCAACAAATGGTGTAAGCGAACCGATGGAATAGTCCAATTCCGCGCCAATGCCCAATTCCTTAGAAGCTGTGTATTTATTGCCGTCTTCCAGCGGAATAGAAAAACTCAACTGAGCACCAAGCGATAATTGCTCTGTAAAATTGGTTGAATATTGTACGGCAGGCGTAAAGCTCAGGGCTGCGCCGTCTTCGCCGCCTTCAGCACCTTTGCCTTGGAACGGAATGCCTACATCCAAAGCTATGCCAATACCCATAGGCATCCAATAACGCACACCGATAACAGGCTGAGACATAGATGGCGGGCAATCTGTAATGTCAGAATCACAGCTTTCTCCATCATATGACCATGTCATTGGAAAATTGGTAAACAGAGCTGCTTCCAAGCCTTCAATAATACTGAAACGAGCTTTGGCGTTGATGCCCAAACGGCTCCAGTCCCCTTGCATGCCATATTCCACACCAGCTTTCACTTCGCCTTTTCCTGCTTCTTTTATAGGAAAATAATCCCAAGTTGCAAATGAAGACACTGCGCATAGAAGAGCAGCGGCTAAAACTTTTTTCATAAAAACACTCCTTTTTAGGTTTTGATAAGTTAAAATTTAGAAAAAAATCGCATAATTGTCAAGCCGATGTTTAAAAGTTTGTTGAAAAACAGATATAAAATACCAAAAAATGGGGATAAATTTCTAGATTCCTCTAATGATTGACGGAAAAACCAGGATTTTAGGGGTGCTCGGAAACCCGGTGGAGCATACAAAATCTCCGGCTATTCACAACGCATTGCTAAAAAGCTGCGGAATAAACGCCGCTTATCTGCCGCTTCACGTGGAAAAACAAAATCTGAAAAACGCCATTGACGGCTTCAAAGCAATGGGCTTCGCCGGCGCAAACGTTACCATTCCATTCAAAGAACAAGTAATTCCCCTTTTAGATTATGTATCTCCGGTATCCAAAGCCACAGGCAGCGTAAACACGCTCTACTGGGAAAAAGGAAAACTCTGCGGAACCAGCACCGACGGCTTGGGCGCGCTTAAAAACTTGGAAAATGCCGGCATAAACATCAACGGCAAAAACATAGCCATGCTCGGCAGTGGCGGTGCGGCAAAAGCACTCGCCTATGCCTTTTTGGAAGAAGGCAAAGCCGCAAGTCTGAAAATTTATACCATAGAGCCGGAAAACTGGAACTTGGAACTCAAAAGTTTAAGCTTGCACCCTTTCAACGCAACCAAGGAAAACATAGACCTGCTTGTAAACGCAACCCCGCTGGGAATGCACCCAAACACAAACCAAACCCCTGTGGACAAAACCGCCTTCTCCGGCGGCATGGCGGTTTTTGACATTGTTTACAACCCGCTAAAAACAAGGCTGCTGCAAGAAGCAGAAAAAGCCGGATGCAAAACGCTTGGCGGAATAGGAATGCTGATTTACCAAGGCTTGGAAAGTTTCAAACTGTGGTTCCCGGATTCGAACCCGGACCCCAAGCTCGCTTTTGAGGTGTTAAATGCCGGATAACATTTATTTCACAGGATTTATGGCGAGCGGAAAAACTCGCATTGGAAGATTGCTCGCTGCGCATATGAAAAGGCATTACATAGACTTGGATGCCTATATCGCCGAACATGCCAAAAAAACAGTAACGGAAATTTTTAAGCAAGACGGCGAAGCCAAGTTCAGGGAATTGGAAAAAGAAGCGTTATGGGAAATTTCCCAAAAGAAAAACGTTATCGTTTCCCTTGGCGGCGGAGCCATTACGCAAAGCGAAAACATAAACGTAATAAGAGCTTCCGGCATTTTGATTTGCATGAGGGCAAACCCGGAGGTTTTGTGCGAAAGAATTGGAAGAAAAAACTCACGTCCGCTTATGGCCGGTTTGGAACCGGAAGCGAGGCTGGAGAAAATAAATTTTATGCTCGCCGAAAGGGAAAAGTATTACGCCCTTGCGGATTTTGACATAGACAGCAACGAAAGCCCTCCCGAAGAACGTGTGCTGCCGCAAATTGTGGAAGCGCTCAAGCTGTGGGAGCATTTGGCTTGCAGAGTGGAACTTTCTTCCGGAAAACATTATCCTATTTTCATAGGCAAGAATATTTTGAAGCATATTCAAATTCTGCTGAAAAAACTGAACCTTTTCCCTCAAAATGAAATACTGGTTTGCACGGATTCAAACATCGCAAAAAAACAAAAAGAGAATTTGCAAATGCTTTGCAAAAAAACAGGCGAGAGCAAGAGCTTTGTTTTTCCGGCTGGCGAGAACAGCAAGCAATTGGAGGTGCTGAACCGCCTTTGGATTTTTATGCTGAAACACCGCTATAGCCGCAAAAGCTGTCTTTTGCAATTCAGCGGCGGGGTAGTTGGAGACATGGCAGGTTTTGCTGCCGCAACTTACCAAAGGGGAATTTCTTTTGCGCAAATTCCAACTTCGCTTTTGGCAATGGTGGATAGCAGCGTTGGAGGCAAGGTTGCTATTAACCACACGGAAGGCAAAAATATGATTGGCGCGTTTTACCAGCCAAAGGCGGTAATGTGCGACTTGGCTGTTTTGAAAACTTTGCCAAAAGAGGAATTTCGTGCCGGCCTTGCCGAGATTGTGAAATACGGAATTATATACGATTGCGATTTTTTTCAATGGCTGGAAAAAAACGCAGATGAGATTATGGAAAAAGACATTGCCGCTTTGAAATACATGGTCAGGCGTTCTTGCGAAATAAAAGCCGCTATTGTTGGCGAAGATGAGTTTGAGCTTGGCATCAGGGCAATTTTGAATTACGGCCACACTTTTGGCCACGCCATAGAGAAGATTACCGATTACAAAAAGTTTACGCATGGAATAGCGGTGGGCTTGGGGATGAGGGTTGCCGGCAGGCTGTCTGTGATAATGGGTCGCTGGAGCGAAAAGGAAGAGAGCAGGCAAAACGAGCTTTTGAATAAATTCCGTATTCCTAAAACTCTTTCTGAGCACAAAGCAGAGATTTCGCCGAGGGCAATGTGGAATGCTATGGGTTTGGATAAAAAAGCTGAAAAGAAAACACGTTTTTATATTTTACCTCTTAGGATAGGTGAGGTAGAAAAAACTTCCGAGCCAACAAAAGAACAAGTGCTGGAGGCATTCGAAGCAATTATTTAAAGTGGAGAGTTGAGAGTTGAGAGTTGAGAGTGAAAAAAAAGGAACCGTTGCGGAAAAGTCTTATAACTTTGCCGTAAATACTGTGTTATTGTATAAATATTTAAGTGAAACAAAAAAAGAATTTGTTTTAAGTAAACAATTTTTAAGAAGTGGAACAAGTATAGGTGCAAATGTTAGAGAAGCCAAGCAAGCTCAAAGTAAACCTGATTTCTTAAATAAAATGAACATTGCATTAAAAGAAGCTAATGAAACTTTGTATTGGATTGATTTATTATTTGATTCAGATTACATTAATATTGAAAAGAAACAAAACTATCATAAAGAATGTAATGAATTAATTAGTTTGCTATCAGCCATAGTTAAAACAACAAAGAATAATTTAGGAAGCAAGTATGCAAGATAACTCTCAACTCTCAACTCTCAACTCTCAACTAGTATTACTTGCCGCATTGTTCCTTACGTCCTGTACCGGCTACGAGCGTGAGAATTTTCGCATGGAAGTTGGCAAGGAATATGCTTTGAAAAGATGGCCGGACAGCGCGTATATAGATACATTGGAGCGTTTTTTTGCAAAAGAATACGTTAAAGAGCGAAAGCAAAAAGCCGAGATAACCATGAATATGGGCAATAATGTTATGAGCTTGCCCAAAAAAGATGAAAAAAAACCTGGCAAAGCCGCTGAAAAAAAAAGCCAGAGCAAGCCTGCGGAAAGCATCGGTTCTTTTCCTGACAGATTTTTTCACGCACTTTATACGCTTTCGGAGAACCCCGGAAACGCTGAGCATGGTAGAAAATACAAGGCCAAAGGCGGTGAAAATCTGGATGATTTGCTTTTGAGAATTTACGGAGCGCAAGTGAAAAGAGTTCCGAAAAATTTGTCCGAGAATATGATAAAAAGGCTCAATCCCGGCGTGGATGTCAGTTCTTTTGCCGAAGGGGAAATGGTTTTGCTGCCAAACGTCAAGTGATGGCGGCGGCTATAGAGACGCACGCCAGCGAACAGCTAAATAATATATGAAAGGCGAAAACAACGCACCTATGAAATCCGCTGTTAAATCGCTCAAATCATTTCCTGAACGCCTTGGAACAAATGACTGGTGAAATTCATCGCAAACTCCAAAAGCAGTGCATATCGCTATTACTAATATGCCCCAAACAACAGGACGGGCTAACCATCTTTTGCTCGGTACCCATAAACAGAGCGAAAGCCCCAAAACAAAATATGCTATGAAATGTTTTATTTTGTCGCTAAATTCAAAAGCATTCAGCAATGGGCTGTTTCCAGGCAATGCTGAGAGCATAAAAATTCCCGCCATGACTATTATGGCGGGAATTTTTCTTAAAATGTTTTTACGCATAAAGCTTGTTTATTCCTCCGAACACCGCCCGCATATTCGCAATCAAAGTGCTGCTCGAAATACCACGGCCAACAACACTAACCCCGTTTGCAAAAAGCACAATTTCGGAGAACGCCTTTCCGGCCCACAAACTATCGGCTTTGCTAACCACGCCTTGCTTATAGCTGTTAAGCTCAACGGGCAAGCCAATCTCTTTGGAAAGCAACAGAGCCGCTTCTATTGGGCCTTTAGTGGTTTCTATGTTTTTCTCTTGCAAAACTCCGTCTAAAGTGAATTTAAACACATAGTGGTCTTTTCTCTCCGGCGTAACATCTATGGAACCAAAATTAACCTTGCCGCTCAAGTTGCAGCATTTTTCCCTGAACACCTCTAAAATGCGCGAGTCCGAAAGCTCGCCTTCGCGCTCGCTGATTTCTTTTAGCACCGGTTGCAACTCCGCTGCTTCGTCTAAATCAACGGGGTAACCGTTGTGGCTAAGTATCTCATAGACTGCGGTTTTTCCGCTTTGGCTTGTGAACGAAAGCACGTCGTTTTCATCCCTGCCTATTAGCGAATAATCTATGGGTCTGTAGGCTCCTTTTTTCATGTTCTTTGTTTTTGCGGCCCCGTCTTGATGAATGCCGCTTCTGTGCGCAACAGCTTCTATGCCTATGAGCGGAGCTTTTGAGTAAATTGGAACTTTTGCCCACTTGCTTGTTAAAAGCGCGGTTTCGTAAATTTCGCCGAGGTTCATATCCATTTTCACGCCGCAATTGTGCAGCGCAACGGCAACCTCGTACATATTTGTGTTTCCTGAACGCTCGCCAAGCCCGTTCAAAGCGCATTCCATTTGCGCCGCGCCGGCAAAGTAGCCTTCCACGGTTGTGGCGGTTGCCATGCCAAGGTCGTTGTGGCAATGAACGGAAACGGTTATGTTTTCCGGCAGTGCATTTACAACTTTGCGAACCATGTCCACAAAAATCATGGGTCTGTACCTTTCCACGGTATTGGGCAAGTTAATGGTGGTGGCTCCGGCTTTTACAACTTCTTTCAGGGACTCTACAACCCAATCAATATTTTCAATGCAATCGCCAAAATGCTCGGGGCTAAATTCTACGCTGCCTTTTTCCCCAACCAGCGATTTTGCAAAAATCACAGCTTCAACAGCCTGTTTTCTAACCGCCTCCGGTTCCATTTGCAAAACGTGTTCCATGCTCAGCGGGCTCATAGCCAAAAAAGTATGAATGCGCGGTTTTGGCGCCGCTTTTATTGCGTCCCACGCTTTTTGAATATCTGCGGTTTTTGCTCTTGCAAGCGCGGAAATAACAACGTTTGTGCCAAGTTTGCTGGCAAGCTCTGCCAAATTTTGGCAAGATTCAAAATCCATTTCAGAGGCTATGGGAAAGCCTACTTCTATGCCTTGCACTCCAAGTTTCAGAAGCTGCCTAAACACAACCTCTTTCTGCTCCTTGTTCCAAGGGTTAGCCAGCGCTTGATTTGCATCACGCAGCGTGATGTCATAAAAAAACGGTTTTTTGTTCATAAATGGTAATGTAGAAAAATAGCAAAAATATCACATAATTTTTGCATTTTTGGCTGAAAATAAATATAAAATCAATTTTTTGCGAAAAAAAATGTATATTAAAAGAAGATAAAAAAGGAGGTTGACATGGCAAAAACTAATTTTTTCTGGATGATAGCTGCTCTCTTGGCTCTAGCTTCCTGTTCGGATTCGAATTCTCCCAACGCAGAAGATCCCGGCGGCGATTCAAAAGTTTCCACAATTTTGCAAACAAATAAGAATTTGGTTTTTGTGAAATGGCAAGCTATTCCTGCAAGCAGCGTTGATTTTATTTCCACAGAATTTTATGGCACAATGTCTCCCGGTGCTTTTATAATGCTAAAAACTAAGAGCGTAAACGACATAAGCGAGTTGTACTTGCAGGCAGAAGGCGAAAATGGTTATTATGTTTGGAAAATGTCTGCGGAAGATCTTGTTTCAAGCGACGAGGAAGGCTATCTTTATGCCATCACTTTCTCATTTTCGTTGGAGTTAAATGCCGCCGAGGGAGTTCAGTTTATGGTTACCGGCAAAGCAAAGTCTGTGAGCAATCCCAGTTCCAGCAGCGGAGTTTCCAGTTCCGGCGGCGGCGGAGTTTCCAGTTCCGGCGAAGGCGGCGGTTCATCAAGCTCATACACAATTTTGCAATCAGAGGATTTGGTTTTTATGAGCGGGCAAACTCTCCCTGAAAATACAGTTAATATCAACAGCACAGAGTTTGAAGGCGCAATATTTGCCGGAGCTTCTGTAACGCTCAAAGTTGTAACTGCAAAAGAAATTACGGAGTTCTATTTGCAGATAGAAGGCGAGAACGGTTATTATGCCCGGCAAATATCTGCGGCAGATCTTGTTTCAAGCGAAACCGGAAGTTATGAATATTCTATTGTTTTGAAATTTGCTCCTGTGTTAAACGGCACAGGCAGTTTGCGTTTTATTATGAGCGGAAAAGCGAAGTAATGCCGTCTTTTATACGAAAAGCTTGTGAAATGCTCGAAAAACGAGGCGAGCTTGTTCGCATAAAAGAACAGGTATCTCCGAATTTGGAAATGGCAGATATTGCCCGCAAAGCATTTGCAGACGGCGGGCCGGCGGTTTTTTTTGAAAATGTGGAAGGAAGCCCGTTCCCGGCTGTATGCAATTTGTTCGGCACAGAAAAAAGAGCCTCTATGCTGCTGAAACGCAGCTTTTTGCGCATGGTGCCTTTGCGCTCCCTAACCAAACCGGTTATGCAAAGCGAAATTTTGCTCTCCGACTTGCCGCAAATAAAATGCTGGCCCAAAGACGGCGGCGCATTCCTGACTTTGCCGCAGGTTCTTACCATAAAACCCGGCAAAAAAAACTGGTGGCATTCAAATTTGGGAATGTACAGAGTGCAAATAAGCGGCGGCAATTACATTCCAAACGAAGAGTGCGGGCTGCACTACCAAATTCACCGTGGAATAGGGATTCACCACAAAGAAGCTCTTGAGCGAGGCGAAAAACTGAAGGCAAGCATTTTTATAGGAGGTCCTCCGGGGCACACGCTTGCCGCTATTATGCCGTTGCCAAACGGAGTTCCGGAAATTGCTTTTGCCGGAATGCTTTCCGGAAGAGCGTTTCGCTATGCATGGCATAAAGACTGGTTTATTTCTTCAGAGGCGGATTTTTGCATTTTGGGCGAACTGCAAAGCGATTTAAAGCCCGAAGGTCCTTTTGGCGACCATTTGGGTTATTACTCAGAAACCCATCCTTTTCCTTATTTAAAAGTGTACAAAGTTTTTGCGAGAAAAGACGCTGTATTTCCTTTTACCGTTGTTGGCCGTCCTCCGCAAGAAGACACTGTTTTTGGAAAAATAATACACAAAATCACCAAGCCGTTGCTCCGTTTTGTGCTGCCCGGTGTGCACGAGGTAAACGCCGTGGATGCGGCAGGTGTTCATCCTTTGCTGCTTGCGCTTGGGAGCGAGCGTTATTTGCCTTATGAAAAGCGCGAGCCTTTGGAATTGTTAACGCAGAGCAGCGCAATTCTGGGCTTTGGGCAGCTTTCGCTGGCAAAATATTTGTTTATAGCGGCAAAAGAAGACAATCCGAATTTATCCGTGCACAACGTGCCGGAATTTCTTGAGCATATCCTGAGCAGGATAAATTTAGAGCGAGATGTAAACATAATAAAAAGCACAAGCATGGATACTTTGGATTACACAGGAGAGCGTTTGAACCGTGGTTCAAAGGCGATATTTGCAGCGGCAGGCGAGCCGTGCAGGGAACTGGGCAGCGCAGGCCCCGTGCGGGGGATTTTTGTTACGGAAAAATTGGAAAATTTGCCGAATTTTCCAATGGTTGTGCTGTGTGACGACGCAGAATTCGCAAACAGAAATTTGGAGAATTTGCTGTGGGTTACATTTACCCGTTCAAATCCTGCAAGTGACATTTCTATCAAAAACGGCCAGCTTGTGATTGACGCAAGGATGAAAAAGGGGTATGCGGAAGCGTTGATTAGTTCTTCTAGGCTAGTGGCTAGTGGTTAGTGGCTAGTGGGAAAACCACCCAAAAAGTCACTTTTTTTTATTTTTTCCCTGCGAGAAGCGTCTAAGTATGTATGAGGACAAAATTGGAGAATCTCATTATGCGAAGAAAGACAGGGAAATTGTTCGACAGCAATTTCAAGTTCATCATAGCCGAGGCAAGCAGCCAAGCCGTAGTGCATCTTATAAACAGGCTTTTCCGGAAGAAATACCCGCCGGGCACAGTCGTTGAGGTCAGGGAGCCCAAGGAATTGACAACGGAGAACCCGAAATCGGGCGACTTGGGGGAAATATTCACGGACATGGTTGTAATTTTGTCCAGCGGCGGCAGGAAGGACACCTATCTAATAGAAGCCCAAATAAGGGACGATTCCGAGATAATGCTCCGGATTTTCAACTACAGCGTCCAGCTGGCCATGAAGAACAAGACCGTCTCTGAAGGCGGCAATCGCATGCTTATAGATATGCCTGCCCCGGCGGTGGTTTACTTGGAGACCAGCAAAACAAAGAACTTTTTGACCATAGAGGTTAGGTTTCCGGGCAAAAAGAGCGTAGTTTACAAGGTTCCTGCGTTCAAGGTATTGGAGCACAAGGCTTCCGAGCTTGAGGACATGGCTCTTTTACTTCCATTCCACCTGTTGAAAATTCGGGAAGAATTGAAAAAGAACGAAAAAGACCTCGTTAAGCGCAAGGAGTTGTCCGGGAGGCTGAAAGGCTATGTATCGGATATCTGCGAAGTTTTGCAGAAGAGCAGCGAAAATAACTATATTACGGACAAAGATGCTGTTATGCTTCAGGAGCGTATGTCCAATATGCATTCGAGGCTTTACGGCAGGTACAAGGAATTCTGGGAGTCCAAAATGACGTTGAAGCAGATGTACAACAGGAGCGTGCTCAAGAAACTCGACGATGCCAAGGCTGAGGGCATGGGTCAAGGTTTATCTCAAGGTATGGCTGAAGGCACAAACAAAGTTGCCAAGGCTATGAAGGCTGCTGGCGAAACTGTGAGCAAAATCATGGGTTATACTGGTCTTTCCCGGCGCGAGATTGCTGCGTTGTGATATTTTTAGTAGCCAGTGTGGAAAGCATTAAAATTTGCTTAAATTCGCCGTTTTTGTGTTGCTAACCACTAGCCACTAGCCACTGACCACTAGCCTAAAAGCGTCTTTCCCTAAAAAAAATCTTCCTTTAACCCTTGACAAGCGCCATAAAAATTTCTATTTTATGTCCCATAACATATGGTAAATTGTAATTTACCTGTGTGTGCGAGGGGAATGCTGGTAACGGCTATGAGTATTTTTCCTCGTAACCAACCGACATTCCGTTATTTGCCACATGGTGTAGGTTGCGGTTTGCTCTTAAAAAGAGGTTAGTGTGGCTGCAAAACAAGTTTCTTCGCTTTTTTCTCGCGTTTTCGCGGGCGGTTTTGGCTTTTTTGGCTTTTTCGGGCGGCGCAGTGGCGGCGGCGGGGAGCTTGGGGGTGAGGCTCGGTCTTCATCTGTGACTTCGCTTTCGGTTGCGCTTTTGGCGGTGGTTCTTATGCTTGCACCGCAGGCTTGGGGGCAGCAGACAATAAATGTAGCGAGTCCTAGCGGAACAGGAGTTACTGTTAGCGGCACAGATATAACTTTGGTTGCAGGTGCCGCAAATTCTATTATAACAGGTTCTGCTGCTGGCAAAAGATTAATTATAGATGCTGCTATTAGCGTAACTTTTAGAAATTTGACTATTATAGGTGATTTATATAGTGCGGTATCGATAGGTAATGGTACTGCTCGTACGGTGACAATTAATTTGGAAGGAGTTAACACATTAACTGGTGGCATAGGTGGTGCGGGTTTAAGAGTTCCTACAGGTTCTAATTTAACAATAAATGGCCCAGGTTCTTTAACTGCAATCGGTGGACAGTGGCGCTCTCTTATTCAGTCTGATGCTGGTGCTGGTATAGGAGGAGGCAATGTAGCGAACGCTGGAGCAACTAACGCAGGCAATAGAGGTGATAATTGCGGAACTCTTACGATAAATGGCGGAACTATAACTGCTTATGGTGGCGGTAGCGGCCAAGGTACCGACGTTGGTTATGCATGCACTTATGCAGCTGGCATAGGAGGTTCTGGCTATAGAGGTACAGCTTGTGATTTGACTATAAATGGTGGAAATGTAACTGCAATTAGCGGTCGTCAAAGTGCAAATAATGATATTGGCCCTGGTATAGGCTATGCCACTTGTGGTACTAACGCTGCTCCTAGTGGCACTGGGACTTATGGAACTAATGTTCGAACAAAAATAAATGGTGGAAGCGTAAAAGCTACAGTTTGGACAAGTTCTACTACCACTACTACTGCTACAGTTGATACTAATATGCACGTTAGAACTTCTTATGCGACTGCTACTTCTGTCACCATGCGCACTATTAAAGTTGGTGCTTCTACTAATGCAGAAACTCAGGATAAAGCTGTTACTGCTTGTAAATTTGCAGGAGTTGATTGTAATGTAACCGCAGCAGCAGCAGGTAATATCTATGGCATTAAAGATGTAAAAACGGATGGAGACGGACAGGTTTATTTTTGGTTGCGCAGAGCTGCTACAGGTAACATAACTACTGCTGATAGCATAACATTAAACATTCCGCCAGCTAAAACTTACGGTTTTGTTTCTGGTACAACCTATACCTTCCAAGGTCCCCTTCCTTCAATGACAGTTCCTACATCATCGCCAAACTCTTATATCGGAAGAACCATTGGCGGTATTGATGGCGAAGGAGGCACTTACACTGCTACCGGACCTTATAGAACCGGTTTCCAAATGTCCGGTTATAACCATGTCGCTGCTGTTGGACACAAGATTACCTTGTTTAAAGGCGAATACATTCAAAATGACGCTGCTGTAGAAGCAAGTGGTGGCACTAGAAACCACGCTGTTCGCTGGAAAAGATCTTCTACTTGCGTTATTAGCATGTCAGTCTGTACCGGCGGAACAGATTTTACACCTGCAGATGCAATTATGTCATCTTCTAAAGACTCTGCCGATTATACCCCCGTCGCAGCAGATTATGGTCAATATATATGGGCAGAAGTTTTAGTAAGGGATAACGGCTCTAGACCAGCCACAACTCCGGTAGATTGGAGCAATGCAGTAGTTTATCCTCCGATTAAAGTTGGAGTTGTTATTGACACTTCTTTTGTGAAAGGCTTGGGTATTGGCGATACGGAATTTGAAGCAAATAAAGGACTTTCCCTTTTGTATGACGGAAGCTCGCCAGCCAAAGGCTTGATTACAGGACTTTCAAATACAAATCCATGGAATATCACTGCCAATGCTTTTGGCTTTTCTGAAGTAAAATACACTTGGAGAGCTTACCTGAAAGGAAACTCTATAACTACAAGCATAGGTACCTTCTCAGCATACGACGATACCACTAACGTTGGTCTAGGCTCGCCAATTACCTATTCATTGCCAACTCCGGGCGGCGATACGGCGGTAAGCGGTGATATTGTCTTGAGAGTAGAAGTTAAAGATGGCTCCACGCCAAAACTTAAAAAAATAACTATTTGCCCAAATGGCGTATTTCCTCCTGATGCGAGTTGTATTGTAAATTCTGATCCTTATAATACCGTAATAGGCGATAAAATATCGAAAAGCGGAATTATAGAATTAGAATTTGAACGAAAAGTTATTTCGCCTCTCGGAAGTGTTTCTCTCAGCACAGGCGGAATTACTACTCCGCTTAGCTTAAACTCCTCTGCAGGTGATATAACATTTACATATAATTATGGACAGGGAACGGCTTTAACTCCGGGTGGCATTTATTCGTTTAGCGTAACAGGTTTTATAAACGAAGTTAATAACAAAATGGCTAATTTCCAAACCAGCCTTACTGTGGAAAGAAAAGCCTCTGTCGCATGGCATGATGATGCTCTCGATGCCAACGACAACTATACCCTTAAAGGAGATACCGCCTTTATAGTAGGGAAAAATATTAAAGGCACATTCAATTACGTGGCAAACGATGGCGGAGCACCTGTAACAACCGCAAATAATGGATTTTGCTACTATTGGGAAATCACAACTGCAAAGCCAGAAACAGAAGTTTTTGCTCCCGGCCTTTGCACAAATACCGGTACATTTAATCTTGACGGAACTGCATATTTAGGAGCAACTTCGAATTTAACATTAGGAACTGCAGATTTTGGCAAATGGGTTCGCTTGGTTGTTCGCCCGAACGGTACTAACGTTATTGACGGCGGCCCAGAGGGCGAACCTGTTTTTGGCACGGCTAAACACATAGGCGTTTTGCTTACTGCGGCAAAGCCGAGTGCGGTTAATTATATTACAAAATATGGCGCTGTGGAAGGACCCAAGAAAGGTTTAAATGGATATGCTACAGCCCCTGATTGCTGGCTGAGTTCAGCACATGAAACTGCCTGCCCTCTTTATGCCAACGTAACTTTCAAAGGCGGATGCGATCCTAGCAACCCTGATGAAGGCATGGTTGGTTGCACGAGCCAAGGCTATATTGTATATGACCAAAATGACGTACGGCTTGGAGTTACTATAAATGATGTTAAAATTTGGGTGAGTGCACAGCTTGAAAGTGCTGCTGCAACCAAATACTTCCAAAGCGGCGGATGGTATGATGATCTTAGCAATGATTGTGGCACCGCTGGTGTTTTCTCTTGCGGAACTATGGCAAATTATAAATTGGCTACTATTCCTGCTACTGGAATCGTTGTTATTACTCCAGTGGTTAAAGAAGTTCATCCTCCTGAGATTGAACACATAAATTTAAGTTCAATTGGTTCCGTAGCTTCTGTTGACTTGAAAGCTGAAGATGGCCAAGACAGCATTACTGTTTTGAGCAATATGATTACTTTGGCTTTTGATGTGGCTGTGACTTTTAATACCGGAACTGTGAAATTGTCAAAGGGAAATACTGAGGTAACATTACCGGGAACTGGAACTTGCTCTGACGTAGGATCCGGAGTGTCTTGCAATGTTAACTTGCCGGCTCTTGACTTTAACTCAAGCTATAAAGTAGTTGTATCCGGTTTCCAAAATGCTGAGACTGGCGACAAAATGCAAACCGAACAGTTCAACTTTATTTCTGCACCCGGCCCAACACTCACCGTAACCGCTACTTCCTCTCTGACTGAAGGCAATGCGATTGGCCATATTATTTATGGCGGCACAAGCAATTATGTTGCGAACGGCGGTACCGCTGCCGGCGCACATACATACTGCTGGCAAAGAGCGGCTGCAACATCTGTGGCTATAGCCTGCACCGGTGGAATGCCCGCTACAATAAACTATACGCCCGTTACTGCTGACTATGGCCAATATATCCGCCTCGTTGTCACTCCAAAGGATGACGGCACTCCCGCACCCGTGCGCTCCGGCGCAATGGTTGCAAGCGAATGGATGCAGGTTGGCGTGTTGCTGACAATGGGAAATATTACAAAGAACAATGCTTTGGGAACAACTCATACAGCTTATATAGGTGCAACTCAATTTACTAATACCGCAGGAACTGCATTTACCTCAACAGCAGCAGGTGTGGTGGTTTATGGCACTACAAGCATAAGATGGTCCTCAGATGTTCCAACAGATAAAATTGTAAAATGGACTCCTAGCGCTGGCTCAGTAAGTACCGATGCTATTTTCAACTATACTCCCCCTACTTCCCTTACTTCCCCAGCAGGCGATATCACATTCAACCTGGAAGTAGAAGACGGCGATTTGCCAACTATATTCGCAAGCAAAAATGACCCCAATATTAAACTTGAATTCAGTAAAGATGTAGAACCTACAGGTTCCTTGCTTTTAACCATCGCAAGACCTGGCGGTGAAACATGGACTTGCACTTCCGCAAGCGCAGGACCTTACGATGAGATCGATATACCATATACTTGTTTCACTAACTTAAGCGGCACTTACGCCGTTTCTAGCGATGTTGATACTCTTAAAATAAGCGCAGGCGCGTTTGTGGATGCAAGCGGAAACGTAACTGTAGGAAGCAACAGGCTGGCACTGCTCTCTAATACTAGCTTCTACTCAGTAAGACTAAACCGCCGTAGCATTTCCAAAACAGCTACGTATGGAAGTTATGACTCGCAACTTTTGGATACAGCATTGGTCGTTGTTACAAATGAAGGCTCTGATCCAATAGATTTGGAAGCAACCCTATCCCCAAGCAGCAGCAGTTTTGTGATTTCAGGAACAAACACTTGCACAAACATTCCTGTGTCAGGAACTTGCACTTTCAAAGTTGCACCTGCAAACCTTCAACTAAATGCAGGAACTCATACAGTAGATCTGATTATAAAAGGCGCAAAAACCGGCGAAACAAAAGGCGATCCGGAAACAGTTTCTGTTACCTTCGTTGTGTCGCCAAAACTGCTCACAATAGTGACAGAAGCTAATTTTGATGGTGTAACTCCTCCTGCTGTAGCAACAAGAGTATATGATGGCACTACCGACGCTCCTGCCGTCGATCCGGCTTGGAATATCAATTGGGGAACCAATGTGTCCGGCGTGACTTTACTTGACGGCGCTCTTCTGAAAGTTACTGCTTCCGGCGGCTCATATAGCGATGGAAACGTCGGCAATAACAAGCCTGTTACCATCACCTATACAATATCAGGAGCAAAAGCCGATAATTATACCTTTGTGGCCGGACTATCACAATTGACCACCGATAGACAGAAAACCGGCAACATAACTCCTTTGAGCGTATTTGTTGTGCTGGGCGCTGGCGCGGATTTCGGTACAAAAGAATACGACGGAATGGATACATTGATGCACCATGATGTGACTATCGGATTGGGAAGCTATATACCCGGCGATGTCTTGGTTTTGAATGCCGATGACATTGTGATAAGACTCAATAGCGCCAATGTCGGAGAAAGAGACATTTCCTCAATTACCGGTCTTAGTCTCAGCGGAGACGCCGCTATTAACTACCAGTTAATGCCACTTAATCCCAGCGATTTACTTGGGAAAACAGCTACAATAAATCCCGCTTCACTTGCTAGCTTGGCTAGCGAATTCACAGGCGCTTCCGCTGTCACAGCTACAGCTACCTATGAAGACGCTCTTAGCTCGTATCCATATTGGGTTATTCCGCCCGCTTCCATCAAAGATGTGGAGAAAAACGGTATGCCGCTTAGCGGAACTTGGAGAATATGCTCCGGCGCTGCCGGAGAACCTGCCGCTTGTGCCCCAATCCCGACAGGCGTGGGAACCCCCGCTGCCCCTGCCGTTGCTCCTACCGCTGTTAAAGCTTACTTCCAGCCTGCAAGTACAAATTACTTGAAAGACTTGGTCGTTGAAGTTGTTCTTACTGTGAAGCCGCTGGCCGTGACAGAAATCGCTGCCGATTTGAGCAAAGTGAACGAAGGCGTCCGTCAATATGACGGTACTGATTCCTTGGCTGCTAGCAAAATATTCCCAGCTACCTCTTCGCCATTGTTCGATTGCTTGGTCGCAAACACCGCCAAGTACACCAAAGGCAATTCCAGTTGCAACGCTAAAGACGCTTGCAGCGGCAAAATGATGGAAATCACATGGAAATCAACAGGTGCTACTGGATGTGCCGTTATTGAGGCTAACTATGACTACTCCGGCGTTACTACCAAAATTTCCGGCGGCATCATCGAAAAGAACCAGTTGCATATATCCGGCATCCAGGTAGCAGACAAAGATTATGACAACACAACAGCCGCTACCTTTAAAACCGGCTCTTCCGGTACGCTTACTCCTGGTGCATTAATCACCGCAGAAGGAATAGCACTTACCGTATCGCCAACTCCTTCCGCCAGATTCGTCACTTCCAATGTGAATATGGATGTAAGCGGAAATGTGGATTTTGTAAGCGTTATCTTGACTGCCAGCGATTATACTCTGTCCGGCAATGCCAGCTTCGTAAATACAAACTACGAAGTGGTTGTGGTTGGCGACTATAAAGCTAAAATCAACCCGGTCGCATTCCCCGATCAAGGCCTCGCATTAAAACAAAAAGGCACCTACGGCTCTGCGATTTCAGACATAAAGATTTCAACCGCACTAACCGCAGAATACAGCTGGCCGTCTTCACTCACTGGACTTAATAGCACTTCTATGTCCGGCTCTTGGGAATGGGTAGGCAGCAGAACTCTTGACGTTGTTACTACAGGCGGGCAAGAAACTTGCGGAGGCACTCACCATACCAATACCCTGGCAAGAGCTGCCAAGTTCACGCCGTATAGCCAGAATTATTTGCCCTATGAAGCCGACGTAAGCTTGTGCGTTGTTCCGTACCGCTTGATTGCCGGAGCCCCAATGCTCCACAAAAACGGTATCAAAGTCTTTGACAACACAAAAGTCTACGATATAACCGACATAGACGTCAATGCTAACTGGAAAGCCTCATTGCCTGTATCCGGCGATGATACCAAAGTAAGCGTCAAAATCAGCAATGCCCAATACGCAGATTCCAGCGCAAGCCAAGACGGTTCTGATTACCGTCCGCTTACCGTGAGCTATGAACTGGATAAAAATATAGGCGACCTGTATCTGCCTCCAGTTGACTTTGTCTATGGCAACGGAATGATCAACCAACGCACAGTGACTGTCGCAGGACTTGCCCCACAAAACAAGTACTACGATGGAGATCTCGCTGCAGTGGTAGATCACTCTGCCGCTACACTGTCTGGCGTTTTGCCGGTGCATGCAAGCGATATGTCTCTGTATAAAAAAATCAGCAACCCACTCTTTAACTTCAACAACGCAAATGCCAGCGAAATGCTTGATGGCGCTTACGTTCCTCGGGAAATAACAACTTTGAAAGGAAACTTTGACATGCAGGGCTCTGCAAACGTTATAAAGAACTACAAATTTGAAATGCCTGAAATGAAAGCAATCATCTATAAAGCCTCCTTCGCAGACTTCATTTGCCCAGACCTTGGCCATACACAAACACAGTGCAATGCAATGACCCCGGAGCAAAAACAGGATATGCTCAATGAACACATTGCAGAAGTCGTGGATTCGGCAATGAGCATCATGGCTAGAGGCGTTACCCCCATAAATGCTATCTATGGCCAAACATTCAGCGAGTTCAGCGATAGCATTTCCGCTGCCCTGCCAAGCACCCTTGCCGCTTTGTTCAGCACCTCAGATCCTACAGCAGGCTCTTGGAGCTGGGAATCAGCGACAAATACCAGAATGCTTAAAAAAGTAGGAGCAGATACCGGCTTTGCATCGTTCTTGCACGGAAACAGCAACTATGAAGTTCTAACCGGAATCCCCATTCCAATTACCGTTGGCAAACGCCCCCTCGATATGACCATAATCGCAGACGGACGCCCGTATGACTCCACTAATGTTATCGTGATTCCCAGCAAGAACATCACTTATAACAATAAAGTCAATGGCGATAACATTATTGTTGAAATTCGCGGCACTGTTGAAAGCCCAAGCGCCGGTGAAGACAAAGTGGTGACCATAACCTACATTGGATGGGGAAGCGGACTAACTTCGGAAATCAAAGCTAGCTACGAACTCCCGAAAACCCTCGCTGTAAATAGCGTGACCATCTCCAAGAAATTGTGGACAGAGACAAGCCAGCCAGGCCCAAAGCCCTCAAAGTTCATTTACGATACCTTGGCTTATCCAAATCTTGCGGCCATCGGCCTCGCTTCAGGCTGGAGCTGGGTTGAGCCAACCACCGCTCCGAAAGATCCTCATGCACTTGCAAACAACCCCAGCAATGCAGACTCCATAAACGCTCGCTATAGCGTCCAGTTTACACCTAAGGATCCTGAAAATTACTATACCGAGCCAAAAGATGCTATTCTCACCATTATCAAACGCGGCACAGACAAAACTGCCAAGTTCGATACAGTCATTGCCGATTGCGGCGCAGATACAGCCCGTGTGACCGTTGTGACAACCGATCCAAACGCCTATATCTGGTATGATAGCGTTGGCGTTCCGGGTACCAGAACCTTCGCATGGAATGGCGTACACTATGGCAGAGACAGCATACTTTACGAAATCCAGGCCCAAGCCTACGGAGACGCAAACCGCTCGCAGAACTATGTTTACTTCAACCGCATGCTTCCGTTTGCGAACGTGGTGGATGCTGTTCGCGGTAAATCCTTTACAATAAGCCTGGATACAACCCAGCTCGCCGAGAGAGAGTTCTTTAACAAATATAAGTGGAATTACACCGCTACCAAGTGGTACAAAGGCAAGGATTCTGTGGGCGTTGGTCGCAATTTGGCCATTTCCCTAAATCATGACGATGATTACTGGGTTAAACTTTATACAACTACCGGCGAAGTATTCAACTCTTGCAAAGCAAATGGAGCTCCTCCGGACCTTGTTCCTGTTGCGCAACCCAGCGTAAGGCTCGTAGCTTCTTCGTTCACTTCCAAAGTGGTCGCAGGCGGTACGCATCTTGTAGTTGACACCCCGTTTGGCAGCTCGATCAGCATTTACACCATGAAGGGTGAACTGGTCAGCAGAGCACAGGCTGTGGAAAACCGTACCGTTGTCAAAGTGCCAAGCACACATGGAATGTACATAGTTAAATTAGAGGCTAAATAAATGAGAACCAAACTAGCAATTGCGTTGTTCCTCACATTGTCACTCACCCCGGCGTTCTCGCTTCCGGTGGGTGACCCCCGCACCCCGGAAATAGGTGACAAAACCGAAATTCCAGTCGAACAGGCGAAACACGAAGTTTCTCTGCATGTCTTTATGGGCGCGTCAAAAATAGACTACCCGGACATGAGCGGAACCCAGTTCAGCCCCGGCTTCGGCGCTGCTTTCACCTATAGCTACTACTTCAACCCGAAGTGGAGCTTTATGGTTGGCGGCGGCATCCAGTTGTTCAACAACAGAGGCACGGATGTCGATGGCAATTTCGACGGCGTTCTGGAAGATGCCGATGACTTTGCCGATGATATGGGCAATGATAAAGTCTGGGTTTATTATGATTTCCAGGATTACACGGAAACCCAGTGGTCTCTTATGATTATGGTTCCGGTTATGTTCCAGTACCTCTCCAACGAGACCCGCAACAAGGCATTTTACTATGCCTTGGGCGCAAAAGTAGGCATTCCGTTTGCCGGCTCATATAGAGGCAATGCCAAAAAATCCAAAGTTTGCGGCTACTATCCCGGCAAATGGGGCGATCCGGAACCCGGTTACAATTTTAACGACTGCAACAGAGAGGGCTTCGGCGAAGGCTATGAAAACCTTGGCTTTGGCGAATATGGCGAGGTCAGCTCTTATTCAAAATTAAAACTTAGCACTGCGCTTTTCGCCGCCGCCGAGGCTGGCGTGAAATGGAGGCTATATAAAAAACTCGCTGTTTACACCGGTTTCTGGCTTGACTGGGGCCTCAACGACATTGCCATCCGCAGCGTCACCGAGAGACCCATCTCTTGGCATCCAACCAAAGGCGAAAATGCAGAAGGCGACAAAACCCCGAAAGGCGAGATAAGCTTTAGAAGCCGCACCAACGGCATGGCCATTCCCGTTTCCTTAGGCTTCACAGTACGCTTCGCTTTTGGAGCAGGCAGCCACTACGACCAGCCGGATTCGCTCAGATGGATAAGAGAAATTGTGTATCGCGATTCCCTTCTCGATGCTTGCAACGCCCGTGCCCGCGCAGCGGATTCGCTTGAGCTGTACAAACGCATGGCAGATGATTTGATGGATTCCTTGATTCAGTGCCGCAACGAGTGCCGTGCCGATACCGTGGACCGTGCCGCATTGCGCCGCCATCTCGATTCACTTGAGAGAGCCCGCCTCGCTGATCTTGAAAAGAAGCGCCTTGCCGACTCCCTTGAGCGTGCCAAACGCCTTGAAGCAGAGAGAGCAGATCGCTTGAAGCAATACCGCGACCGCTTAAGCAGCCTTACCGGCCTTGACGACTACAAGGTTACTCAGACTGTTCCCAGCGAGAGAGCCGCTATTATCCTTGACACAGCCGCTGTTCTTATGAAAGACTATCCTGACCTTCGCCTTCGCCTGACGGGCCACACCTGCGACAAAGGCACTCATGAGACCAACGTTCGCACCGGCAAGCAAAGAGCGGAAAGCGCCAAGAGCTACCTTGTGAGCAAAGGCATAGACCCAAGCCGCCTTGAAACAGCGACAAAGGCCGCCCTTGAACCAGTTGTTCCGAACACGAGCGAGGCTAACCGCCGCAAGAACCGCAGAGTCCAGATAGAGATACTTGAAGGCGGAGACAACAAAATTCAGCAGGAGGCTAGATAAATGAAACGCATACTTAGCATTGTATTGGTAATATTAACAGCTAACGCATTCGCGACGCAATCCAGAGTGGAGAGCATGGGCAAACGCCCAGCGTTCTTCATAGACGACATCACAATCTTTGAGAATCCGGCCAACGCTACATTCTATTCAAACGCCTTGATGGGCGAGCTTGGATTCTACGAAGCGAACAGCTTTGGCCAGAACGACATAGGAAAGAACAAGGACCCGTTCACCCCGTGGTTCGGCGGTCTTTTCAAAATAGGCCTCGCTGATGACGGCAGGCGCGATCCCCAAATCACCATAGGCGGTTTTCTTGGCCGTGAACATTACAACTTCACCAGATTCATACCCAAGAAAGTTGTTGTGCAGGGCGATACCATTCCTATTCCGCAGACCATAACAAACTTTGACGCTTTCCTCGCCGGTACCATGATGGACGGCTCCGGTGTTGGCGCGCATGTCTATGTTGGCGTGCAAGACGGCATACAGGACGCTGGCGATAACAGCACCATAGCGAAAGACGCTCACGTTTCCATTCTTTCAATGGACTACGGCGCGAACTTCCTTGTGACTAATACCAGCTCCATAGAGGTTACGCTGGGCGTTGCCCGCATACAATACGGCCCAAGCCGCAAAACCTTTTTGGATCCGGGCTTGTTCTCGTTTTACTCGCAGGGCCGCTTTTTCATGGACATAGACTTTGAAGTGCTTGGCGGCCAGATTGTCGCCGGCTACAAGGTAGCAGACATGGAAGTGCCGGGTTGGGAGGAAAATTTTTATAACCTAAATCTAGGCATGAACGTGGTAATTCCCAGAGGTCTTTTCTGGATAGGCGTTGATGGCGTGCAAGTGAAGGAAGCTGTGGGCACATGGGACAAGGTGAGCGAGAACGGCGATAGCTACCTCGTTTACAGGGAACCAGGTTCATTGGAGAAATACACCAATGATCGCAGCACCCGCATAGGCACTATTATCAGCTTTGGCGTTGAGCGCAACATATGGAGCGATATGCTCATAATCCGTGTTGGCGGCCAGAAAAGCATGATATACAACAGTTGCTACAACGGCAGCGGCAAGGCAACCATCTGCGACGCTAAAAAGGGTCAGAAGGCTAACTACTGGTCAACCAACCCGTATGCGGACGGCACGCTTGATGATCACATCGGTTTTGGCTTTGGCATGAACTTGGACAACAAGCTGAAAATTGATGTTTCCGTGGCGGAAGATTTGTTCTTCAGAAATCCGTTCAGCGGCGAGGGAAGGTTCATAAGCAGAATTTCTGCGGTTTATGCGTTCTAATATTTCATTGTAGAGACGCAATGCGTTGCGTCTCTATCATGGTTCAGACAAATGGTCCAAAAAATTATCTAATTCCTTGTTGACCTTTCGCCTTTCCTCTTTTTCCATAAACCAATTGATTGTTCTTTTTATTCCTTCTCTAAACGGAATTTTCGCTTCCCACCCGGGGGCGAATTTTTTTATTTTGGAATTGTCAAAAATGGCGCACCACGCTTTGTCTCCCAATAGCCCGGCTCCCAATTCAGGATTTTTCTCTGCGATTTTTTCGCTTGGCACGTATGCAAATTGTAGAGACGCAATGCATTGCGTCTCTACAATGTCCCCCAGCGCATTTGCCACAATTTCCGAAATTTGCCGCCAAGTGAGCCATTCGTCGCTTGTGATGTGAAACGCTTGCCCTATTGCTGAGCTGTTTCCAAGCAACGCAATGAACGCTTTTGCAAAGTCCTCTGCATGGGTCAAAGTCCAAAGCGTTGTGCCGTCTCCGTGCAGAACAACGGGCTTGCCGAAAAGCATTCTTGCGGAGTTTGTCCAGCCGGAGCTGCCCATGGCGGCTGGGATAATGGTATCGTAAGTGTGCGACGGGCGAACGACGGTAATCGGGAAATCTTTTTTTCTGTATTCATTGAAAAATAGTTCTTCGCATGCTATTTTGTTTTGTGAATAAGGCCAGTAGGGATTTTTAAGCGGCGTGCTTTCCGTGATTGGCACGGCAGCAAGCGGTTTCTGGTATGCCGAGGCCGAGCTTATGAATATGAATTGCCGGCAAATTTCGCCGTAAAGCTCCAAATCTTGCTTTGCCTGCTCCGGCGTGAAGCAAATAAAATCCGCTATAACATCGAATTTCAGGTCTTTTACAGCGTTTTTCACGGAATTTGCGTCGTTAATGTCTGCTTTCAGCTTATGAGCCTCTTTTGGAATGTCGCGCCGCATAACCGAGCCGCTATCCCTGTTCAAAACCCACACCTCAAAGCCCTTTTCCAAAGCCTGCGCCGTACAATTCCAGCTAATGTTCCCATTCCCGCCAATAAAGAGTATTTTCATGATTTAAAACTAGTAAAACAATTAACTCAGATTTCATTGCTCGGCTAGTAGCTAGTGGGGAGTGGCTAGTAGAAAAAAATACTGAAATTTGCAAAAATTCGCCGTTTTTGTTTTGCTAACCACTAGCCACTAGCCACTGACCACTAGCCTTGCAATGTAAATCAGCATTTACTAAATTACCCCCATGACTAAACCTTATTTGCTTCCCCAGTGGAAAGCTCTGGAAGCACAAGCTCGCGCTGCGCAAAAGATTCATATGCGCGATTTATTCAAAGCAGACTCAAGCCGAGGAACGCGCCTTAGCGTTGAGGCTTGCGGCATTTACTTGGATTATTCCAAAAACCGTGTAAATTCGGATACCCTTGACCTGCTGGCCAACCTGCTAATAAGCGCCGGTTTTAAGGAAATGAGAGAAAAACTCTTTACCGGGGCAAAAATAAACCATACCGAAAAACGGTCCGTATTGCACACCGCGCTTCGCTATCAAGGCAAAGAGCCGGTACTCTCAGACGGAGAAAACGTTATGCCCAAAGTGAGAACGGTGCTTGCCCATATGAAAGAGTTTGCCTCTCAGGTTCGCGGCGGCAAATGGCTGGGCCACAGCGGAAAACCAATTAAAACGATAGTCAACATAGGCATAGGAGGCTCGGACTTGGGGCCTGTAATGGTATGCGAAGCTCTTAAACAATACGCTGGCGAAAACTCGCCCGAAGTTTATTTTGTTTCCAATGTTGACGGAACGCACATAGCAGAAACTCTGAAAAAAGTTGATTTGGAAGAAACTCTTTGGATAGTGGCTTCCAAAACCTTTACAACCCAGGAAACTATGACAAACGCTAACACGGCCAAAGCAGCCGTGCTTGCCAAGTTTGGCGGAGACATAGCTTCAATAGCCAAGCACTTTGTTGCGCTTTCCACCAATGAGGCGGAGGTTTCAAAGTTTGGCATAGACCCAGCCAATATGTTTGAGTTTTGGGACTGGGTTGGCGGCCGCTACAGCTTGTGGTCTGCGATTGGCCTTTCAATAGCGCTGCGCATAGGCTTTGAAAACTATATGCTTTTGCATGCCGGCGCAGCAGACATGGACGAGCATTTTCGCACTGCTCCCGTAGAAGAGAACCTTCCGGCCATTTTGGGGCTTTTGGGTGTTTGGTACAACAACTTCATGGGCGCAGACTCTTACACAATTTTGCCCTACGACCAATATATGCACCGCTTTGCCGCTTATTTTCAGCAGGCAGACATGGAATCCAACGGCAAAACCATAGACAGAGACGGCGCAAGGGTGGACTACCAGACCGGGCCAATCTTATGGGGAGAGCCCGGCACAAACGGGCAGCATGCTTTTTACCAGCTCATTCATCAGGGCACAAAGCTAATTCCCTGCGATTTTATAGCTCCGGCAAATTCCCTGAATAAAATAGGAGACCACCACCGCAAGCTGCTTTCAAATTTCTTTGCGCAAACCGAAGCCTTGCTAAACGGCAAAACTTTGGAAGAGGCGCAAGACGAGCTTGTCAAAGCTGGCAAAACCGATGAAGAAGTTGAGTTCCTCGCGCCTCACAAAGTGTTTGATGGCAACAGGCCGTCCAATTCAATTTTGGTAAAAAAAATAGACCCAAGAACGCTCGGTTCCTTGATAGCCATGTATGAGCATAAGATTTTTGTTCAGGGGATTATTTGGAACATAAACAGCTATGATCAGTGGGGAGTTGAGCTTGGCAAACAACTGGCCGGCAAAATTCTTCCGGAGCTTGAAAAGGGCGAGGGCAACCCGGACATTGAGCTAAGCCACGATTCAAGCACCAACGCTTTAATACGGTGGTATTTAAAGAACAGGGAAAACTAATATGAGATTCGCATTGCTGTTTTTTTTCTTTATAGGCTATGCCATGGCCCAAAACGTGGATATTAAAGTGATAAAAGAAGGCTCCGGAGAGCCTGTTAAGAAAAGGCAGTTGGTGCAGGTGCATTACACCGGCTGGCTTGCAGACAGCACAAAGTTCGATAGCTCCCGCGACAGGGATGAGCCACTTCAGTTTATGCTCGGCGCAGGGCAGGTGATTATGGGCTGGGACATTGGAATTGAAGGGATGAAAATCGGCGAGGTTCGCAGTTTGAAAATTCCTGCGGCTCTGGCTTACGGAGCAAACGCCGTTGGGCCAATTCCCGCTAACTCCGATTTGCTGTTTGAAGTTGAGCTTGTGAGCGCGCAAAAAAGCCTGGAGCCGGACGTTCTGCTAAAACCCGGTGCTTTGAAATGGAAAACCATGCAGAATGGCATTGAAATTTTTGATGAAAAAGAAGGAACGGGAACAGAGCTTCGCACGGGGATGGAGCTTGTGTTTCATTACACTGGCTGGCTTTCCAATGGGCATAAGTTCGGGAGTTCAAAAGATGAAGGGAAGCAGGCAGAGGCAGTTTTGGGCATGGGCAAGCTTATAAGAGGCTTGGAACTGGGCTTGGAATCGCTAAAGCAAGGCGGCGTTAGATGGGTCAGGCTTTCTCCGAGCATGGCTTACGGCCCCGTATCGATGACCGGCATTCCTGCGAATTCAACACTAATTTTCCGCATTCAGGCAGACGCAATTCAATTTGACGAAGAAGCAGCGGCTTCAATGGATTTTTTCCCAAACGCAGACGCAATAAAATGGGTGGAAATTCAGGATGGCTTGAAGTATTTTATAGAGAAAGAAGGCGGCGGCTCTCCTGTGAAGTCCGGCGATGTTATAAAAGTGCATTACACCGGCTGGCTTTCCGATGGGTCAAAATTTGACAGTTCAAGAGATAGGGGAGAGCCTATATCCTTGCAGCTTGGCGCAGGCCGTGTGATAAGAGGCTGGGAACTAGGCTTGGAAGGCATGAAGCCGGGCGAAAAGCGTTTGCTGCTGATTCCTCCGGGTCTTGGCTATGGCTCAAGAGGCGGCGGCCCCATTCCCCCAGACGCAACTTTGATTTTCGCAGTAGAGTTAAATTAGTTGAGAGTGGAGAATTGAGAGTGAAGAGTGAAGAAAACTTAGTTGTTAAAGAACAAGAGCTTAACAATAACTCTCAATTCTCAACTCTCAACTCTCAACTGAACTTGAAGTTTACAATAATCCTGGTAGAGCCTGAGCATCCGCATAATGTTGGCTTTGTGGCTCGCAGCATGAGGAGCAATGGGCTTTGCGATTTGCGAATTGTGCGAAAATCCAAGCCTCTTCCTAAAAAATGCTACGACACAGCGCATTCCAGCGCAGAGATTTTGGACAACGCCAAGCTTTTTGGTTCTTTAAAAGAGGCTATTGCGGATTGTTCATACGCCGTTGCTTTTAGCCGCCGTTTGTTTGACAGCGTTGTTCCGCACGTATCGCTCCCTAAGCTGCCTGAGCTTTGCGAAGATAAAAAGGGGACTGTAGCTTTGGTTTTTGGGCGTGAGTCTTGCGGGCTTGCTTTTGAGGAAATTGAGCTTTGCGCTGTTCAGTGCGAGATTCCGGTCGCAGGGCAGATGAGCATAAATTTGTCGCATGCGGTGAGTGTTGCGAGCTATGAGCTTTGTCGCAGCGGCTTGCTTGGCGAGGGTCTTGCGTTTAGGAACAAGCTGCCTATTACGCATAGAAAGGCTGCGACTGTTGAGCAGTTTGAGAGCATTGAGAATTTTATTTACGATAATTTAACGGACAGGTATAAAAACCATGCGTGGACGAGGGCTTCAATTCGCACCTGGCTTCAAAAGCTGAACCCCAGCCAAGCGGAGCTTTCCGCGATTTTCGGCATGTTAAGGACGTTGGCTAGGAAGCCGGCGAGGAATGGCTAGTGGTTAAAAATAAGGGTTTATAAACGCTCAATCTCCTCGTCCGGCAAACCGGTCATCTCCGAAATAACGGCTATATTGAAGCCTTTGGCTTTCATTTGCCGAGCAATACGAGCCTCACCAATGGCGATACCTTCCACTCGGCCTTCTTCTCGGCCTTCATCCCGGCCAACGGTAAAGCCTTCATCCCGGCCAGCGGTAAAGCCTATTTCCTTGGCATAGTCCATCTCCGCCCAATGATCCCAATCTCTTCTGACTCCAGTCATATAATCAGTATACTCCTCTGACGTAAAATTAGCAATTTTTGCGGCTTGGAATATCTTGTCAAGCACCTCGCCTTCAAACTGAGGGGGCTGCTCGTCAAGCTCGTGGGCGTGGCGAATGGAAAAAAGAAGCTTGTCCTTGAAGCTCTCGCACTCTCGCAAGCTCTTTTTGAACTCGGACAACCGTACAAATACGAGGTTGGAGAAGTCAAATTGTACATCCGGCTGAATCTTGTCCG